>Ga0079224_100000076_pt1 | contig 69424 bp, 65 predicted proteins | sample Stecom2015_FD_80414 | JGI IMG/M metagenome (GOLD analysis project Ga0079224, IMG submission 80414) | Agricultural soil microbial communities from Utah to study Nitrogen management - Steer compost 2015 | ecosystem: Environmental > Terrestrial > Soil > Agricultural land | place: USA: Utah... | reverse complement strand
CCTGTCCCGCGCCCCCGCCGCCGCAGCGCCCTGACCTTCGCCGCCCCCACACCCAGCCGGTGCCCGCACCCGGCCACCGTCTCCCCGGCCTCACCCATCGCCAGCACGACCCGCGCCGCCGCCACCCTCGCCGCGTCGATCCGCACCTGGCCGCGCTCCCGCACCCGAGCCACCTCCTTCTCCACCTCGGCGGCCGCCGCCGCCTCGTCCTCCACCGCCAGCTCGAAGTCGGCCGCCAGCTCATCGAACGCCGCCTCCTTGCGCAGCCGCTCCGCCTCCGCCTCCGCCGCCGCCCGCCGCTGCTCCGCTACCCGGGAGGCAGCACGCTCCAGCGCCGCCTTCCTGCGCGCCAGCATCCCGCTGGTCTTCCCCTTGCCCTTGGTCCGGCTTGACGCCACCGCAGCCACCTCCCGGCCGTCCGCGCCCACCCTCGTGGCAGGCTGCGCCCGGCCAGTCTCAGCCGCCCTCCAGCCCCCCAGCCCGGGTGAGCCGTCCGCGTCCCAGGCCGTAGCACGCCCGTCGCCGCGCCCGGTCCCGCTCACGGGACAGCGGCCGGTATCAGGCGGGGGAGGGGCCCCAGCCAGAGGCGTTCCCTGGGGAGGGGGATGGTGCCGAGTCCGGGTGCTGGTGGGTGCCAGTGGTGTGGATGCTACGGGTGCCAGGTCTGCGGTGAGGGTCGGCGGTGGTGGGGGTCGTGTGGTCCCCGGCCGGTGACAGGTCGGTTGCCGCGCACCTCTGGCACTTTTGACGCTGCACCGGGTTCCAGGGCCTATTTCCCTCCTGGCGGGACGCGTTCGAAGGTCGTATCCAGGGCCCTGGGAGGTTTGGGGCTCAGCACCGGACAGCGCCCGCATCGGCCTGTACCGCGGTGATCTTCTGGTGTCGTGGGGATGACGGCGAAGGGGATTACGGCGGGGCGGGAGCGCTACTACCGGCGCAACATCGCCCTCGGCGACGGTGCTCAGGGCGCGGAGCCGACGGTGTCCTCCAGCGTGCCGGGGGTGCCGCCCGGTGTGTGGCACGGACAGGCCGCTGCGGCTCTGGGGCTGTCCGGCCTCGTGAGCGACGCTCAGATGCGGTCCTTGTTCGGACTGGGCATGCACCCCGACGCCCAGGCGATCGCGACCCGCGAACTGAGCGAAGGAGCCTCGCTCAAGCGGGCCATGAAGGCGGCCAAGCTCGGGCCGGCCCTGCCGCAACTCGCCGAATCATCCCCGCTCGACAAGGAGATCGAGCAGGTCCTGGAGCACGTCAGCGAGCAGCTGTGCCGTCCGCTGACGAAGGCCGAGACGAAGGACCTGCGGATGCGGACCGCGGCGCGCGCCTTCGAAGCCGAATACCACCGGGCGCCGGCCGACGGCGCCGAACTCGGCCGGTACCTGACCGCACGGACCGGTCCCCAGCGCCGCGCCGTCACCGGTTACGACCTGACTTTCTCCAACGAGGAGCTGTCCCTGCTGTTCGCCCTCGGCGGTCCCGAGGTGCGCAGGATCGTCCTTGAGGTCTTGGCCCAGGCACGCTCGGAGACCCTGATGTGGCTGGAGCACCATGCGCTTGCCGTACGGACCGGCCCGGGCGGTGTGGCCCAGCAGCGGGCCCAGCCGGGCCTGCTGGCGACGGTCTACCTCCACTACGAGTCCCGTGCCGGTGACCCCATGCTCCATGAGCACGCGGTCATCTCCCCACGTGTGAAGGGGCCGGACGGCCGGTGGCGCAACCTGGACTCGCGGCTCCTGCTGCGTGATGTCGTGGTCGCCAGCGAACTGTTCAACCAGCGTTCCCTCGAACTCCTCTGCTCCCGCTTGGGCCTCGCCGCCGAGGAGGTCGAGGTCACGCCCGGCCAGCGGCCCGTGATGCGGATCCGTGGGATCGACCCCCGGCTGCGCGCGGCCTTCGCACAGCGGGGCAATGCCGTACGGACCATGGCCGACGCCCTCTTCGGCGACTACCGGCGACGCCATGGACGCCAGCCGCACGGCCCAGCCCGCTACGCCCTGCTCGAGCAGGCACGCAGCCAGACCCGTCCGGCCAAGCGCACGGCACGCTCGCTGGACGAACTGCTCGCCACCTGGCGGCGCCGCGCCGTCGCTGTCACCGACCGCGCCACCGTCGACGGACTGCTGGCCGCGGCGCAGGCCGCCGCCCTCCGCCAACCTGCTGCCGCGGCACTCGACATCGCCGCGGCGGCCGAGGAGGTCCTGGCGGCGGTCGTCGAGCGGCGTACAACGTTCCGCCGCCGCCACGTACTGGCCGAGGCGCGCCGCTACCTGATGCGGACCCTGGCCGGGGCCACCGCCGCACCCCAGGCGGCCGAGCAGATCACCGACCGGGTCCTTGCTCACGGCGACTGCCTGGACATCACCCCGCCCGAGATCAACCCGCAGCATCCCGACCTCCAACGCGCGGACGGCACCTCCGTCTACCGGCCGATCGGCTCGCAGACCTACACCACCCACACCCTGCTCGCCGCTGAGAGCCGGCTGCTGGCCGCCGCCCGGACCAGCGTGATCCCACCGGTGGGGCGGGGCACTTTCGCTCGCGTCGCCGCCCTGCACCGCGGCCCGATGGATGCCGGACAGCGCGCACTGGCCTCCTCCTTCGCCTGCTCCGAGCAGCTGCTGCTGGCAGGTATGGGGCCTGCGGGCGCCGGAAAGACCACGGCGATGCGGCTGGTGGCCCGCGCCGTGGACGCGGCCGGCGGCCGGCTGATCCCGCTGGCACCGTCCTCCCGCGCGGCGAAAGTCCTCGGCAGCGACCTCGACCGCCGTGCCCACACCCTGCACTCCTGGCTGCACCAGCGCGGCCGGGCCGCCGACGGCAAGACCGTCGGCGAGGATTTCCAGCTACGACCCGGCGACGTCGTCCTGGTCGACGAGGCGGGCATGGCCGGTACCCTCCTGCTCGATCGGATCCTCGGCGATGCGGCGGCCGCCGGGGCGGTGGTGCGCCTGCTCGGTGACCCGCACCAGCTCGCCGCCGTCGAGGCCGGGGGAGCCCTGCGGCTCATCTCCCGGGCCGACGGCGCGGTCGAACTCGACCAACTGCACCGCTTCCGCGTGCCCGGCGAGGCCGACGCCTCCCTCGTCCTGCGCGACGGCGAGGACAACCGGGCGGTCTTCGACTGGTACCGGAACAAGGGCCGGATCGTCGCCGGAAACTACGACGCGATGTGCGACATGGTGTTCACCGCCTGGGCCAAGGACCTCGGCAAGGGGCTCACCTCGCTGATGACAGCCGCCGACACCGCGACGGTGACCGCGCTCAACCTGCGGGCCCAGGCCTGGCACATCGAGGCCGGCACCGTCGACACCAGCCAGGCCGCCGCGCTGCGTGCCGGGCAGCACGCGCACGTCGGCGACGTCATCGTCACCCGCCTCAACCGCCGCCGCATGACCGTGCGCGGCGGCCGCGACTTCGTGAAGAACGGCGACACCTGGACCGTTCAGCAGATCCTGCCCGGCGGGGACGTGGTGGTCCGCCACACCCAGCACCGCGGCCGCATCCGCCTGCCCGCCGACTACATCTCCGCCCAGGGCGAGCTCGGCTACGCCTCCACCATCCACCGCTCCCAGGGCATGACGGTCGACACCTCGCACGCGCTGGCCTCCGCCCGCTCCAACCGTGAAGGCGTCTACGTCCAGCTGACCCGCGGCGCGCGCACCAACCGCCTCTACGTCGCACTCGAGGACGGCGACCGCCTCGATGACGTCCTCGCCTCCATCGCCGCCAGGCGCCGCGCACAGCTGTCTGCGACCGAGTCGATCACCGCCCTGCAACGCGAGATCGCCGCGCCCGGGCAACTGTCCACCGAGTTCGCCGACGTCGCCGAGCGCGCCACCACCGCCCGGCTGACCGGTCTCATCGAGCAGGCCCTCGGCCCCGGCCGGGCCGCGATGTTCATGGCCGCCGACGCCTACCCGGCCCTGGTCCGCGTGCTCCACGACGCCGAACGAGCCGGGTTCGACCTGCCCCGCCTGCTCTCCAACACCGTGCCCAAGCGCGGCTTCGGCGATGCGGACGACCCGTCCGCGGTGTTGACCTGGAGGCTGCGCGAGCGCCTGCAGGACGCTGCCGAAGCCCAGCAGGACAACCGGCACCGTCCGCTGGCCGCCCTCACCCTGGCCCAGCTGCACACCCTCACAAAGCTCGCCGCCGCCCACCGGGCTACTGCTCGCGAGGCGCTCAAGGCGGCCGACGCCGCCTTCACCCACCTGCCTGCCCCCGTCACCACCCGCGCCGACCACACCCATCCCGCCTGGGACCAGCGCCCCATGGGGGAGCTGACCCGCCGCGAGCTCGCCGCCCAACTGGCCATGGTGCGCACCCAGATCCGCCGCGCCCAGGCGAACCAAACCCCGCTCTCCGACACGGCCCGGCACCTGATCGCCGACCTCACCCGCGAGTCCCAGCTGCGCCGCGCCCTGAACTGGCGCGACGTCGCACGCGAGGACTTCCAGCGCGAGCGAGCCACCAGCAACGCTGCCCCCGGCGCCACCTCACTGGCCGCGATGCGCCGCACTTTCCAGACACGGCGCACCTCGACGGCCGATCGCCGGCACTCCGCGCGCGCCGCGCTGGCCCGCGCCGACGCCGTCTCCGACAAGATCTACGCCGAGCTCCGCTTCCGCGAGCGCCTGCCCGACCACGCCCCGCACCACCCCAACTACCGCGGCCAGATACCCGACTGGGTCGCCGACTCCCACGCCCTGGTCCACCCCGACACCCCCGAACACTGGGCCGGCCACCTCGCCGAACGCCACCGCATCCTGGCTCGCGCCCTGGCCGACCGCGGCCACACCCTGGCCGCCTCCCCGCCCGCCTGGGCCCGCCCACTCGGGGACCCGCCGCCCACCAGCGCCCCCCGCCGCCGCCACGCATGGGCCACCACCGCCGCGCTGGTGGAACTGTGGCGCACCCGCCACGCCATCACCACAGTCCCCGGACTGGGCCCGCGCCCCGCCGACCCGGACGACGCGGCAGCCTGGGACGACCTGGACGCCCGGGTCCGCGCCCTGACCGGACGCCGCCGCCCGGTGCATCTCCCGCCACCCGACGCTCCCGCCTCCGTCATGATCGAGGCGGCCCTCAGACACCTCGACACACCCCCGCCCACCGGGCCCCTGCCCGACCATCCGGCCCTGCGCGACCCCCTCGGCGTCGCACCCCTGTCCTACGGAGCGCTCGACGCGCGTCTCGCCCGGCGTGCCCTGGCCGCCGTGCTCGCCGGCGAACCCCTGCCCGAAGCCTGGATGGAGGAGATCACCGCCCCCGGCGAGGACGACGAGGACGAACAGCGCACCTACACCAAACTGCTGACCGCCATCGGCGGCTACCGGCGCCGCCACCACCGCGCCGGCCCCGACGTGCTCGGCCCGCGCCCGGCGGGCCTCGACGGCGAGGAGTGGGACCACCTCACCGACGCGATCGACCTGTACACCCACGCCCGGGTCGAGCGCCGCCTCGAGGAGATGCGGGCCCGCACCGCCGCGACACGTGCCGCTCTTCTGCCGCCGACCTCACCGCTGCGTCAGCAGCCCTCGCCCGACACCAACCGGCCTGGCCACCGGCCTCCGACCCGGTGAACACCACACCGCGTGCCCTCGACGCCGCCGCGGGCGCCCTGGCAAGCCCTGCACCAGTGCCCCCGCACCTGAAGACCAGCCCTCCGGTGCGGGCTCACTTTCCGGCTAAAGACAGGTGGATATGGCACCCCTAACGGTCCCCGGACGTATCCGGCTGGCGGGCCGCACCGTACAACCGACCTGGCTGCGTGAGCACTCCGCAGAGGCCGCCCCGCTGTTCGCCCGCGCCCGGGCCGAGGTCGGTTACGCCTGGTGCCTGTGCCGCCGCCCCGCCCTGCGGCTGGTGATCCGCTGCACCCGTGCGGGCCGCTACCACGTTGCGGGCTGGCCCGGTGAAGGCGATCACACGACCCCAGCTGCCCCTTCCACAAACTCGGACCCGGCCTGTCCGGCCGCGACCGATACAGCTCATCGTGATCCTGCCGCCTTCCTACCTGTCCCGGGCCGTTGCCGGCGCCACGGGAGTGGCCGCCTTCGCCGCTGTCGGTCGGGCATGCGCCTGATCCGGCGGACCTGCACGACGGCCTGGAGGAGGTCCTGCTCTTCTTCCGCTACCCCCGAAGTGCCAAGGCAGTCGATCGGCGTCCTCTTGGAGGACGGAGCAGACTATGGGCAGCCGCCTCTTCGGAGTCGTCGCCCTCATGCCCGAGCAGCGGACGAAGGTGCTCCTGGACTCTCTGCGCCGTGCCGCGCAGGACAGTCCCGTGGAGCTCGGCGCCGAGCTCCACGGGCAGATGTCCGCGCTGTCGAAGGCAACAGGAACGGCGCCCGAACCGTCGCCGGTGCGTTGACTGGAGCGGAGTCGGCCACCTGGAAGGGGAACAGCGACAGGGAAAAACAAGCGCGCCCTGCCGCCTCGCCTGGCGGTCCTGAGCGAGCAGCGGCGACGGCTTCGGGTTCCTTGTTGCCGGGACACGGCCTCACAAGGCCCGCCTCACCATGCGCCCGGCACCCGCAGGCCGCATCTGATCACCGGCCGGAGGCGGCCGTCAGGTGGAACACCGGTGACGGTGGCCGACTCACCACCTGGAACCCGCACCCGCCCCACGCCGAAACCCGCTGCACAACACCCCGGCGGGTAACACATAGTGGAGCAACATCACCGAGCAGCCGAGCAACCAGAAGGACGGCCGTGACGACCGCCGACAGCGAATCCCCCACCGAGCGCATCCCCGGACGGTCCTGGACCGTCCGGATCACCGGTCACGGCAGCCGCGCCGCCTCGGTCACCTGCAGCACCGCGGCGTGCCGGATGCCGCCCCGCTCCGAGGACCTCGCCGTGCTGCGCACCTTCGCCGCCGCGCACGCGAAGGTCGCCACCGTCAACCCCAACGCCTACTGCCACTGCGGCTCCCAGCGATGCGGTGCCCACCCCAATGCCAAGACGTCATGCGCAGGCGCGGTGGTGATGATCCTGCGACACGACCCGATCGTGCGCCGGGTGTGGAGCCTCGAAGAGGTCTGCGAGACCTGCGCCCCACTCATCCCGAACGCCATCGTCATCGCCCGCGCCGAGCGGCCGAACCGCACCACTGAACGGCCCGGCACTCCCGCAGCGCAGGTGCCGGCCCCCGCCCGGCCAGGCATCGCGGGCGGCTTCTCCTCGGCCCCCGCCGAAGGTGATCCGGCCCCCGCCCGGCGCCTGAGCCGCGCACCGCAGCGCCCCCGCCGCCGGAGTCCCGGGCAGGGACGCTGACCAAGCAGGAACCGCACCCCGTGAACCAGATGCCGCCCGCCCCGACTACGCGGACACCTCTGTGGGCTTCGTCTACACGTGGATCCGGCACCAAGACGGCCGCGACACGGAGTACGGTGCGCACCTGATGGAGCAGCTGGCCGGGGCGCTCGAGCAGCGCGGCTAGCCACCACGGAATGGACCGCTGCCTGCCAACCCATTTCGCCTTGACCCACTCTCGCACGGGCAACGCCCGCGCCCCCGCACGGGCGGCCGCGCCGCCCGTGCGAGCTCCTTTCGCCTGGTCCGTCCCGCCCTACGGGACGCCCTTGCGGATGGTTACCCTCCGGCTCCCGTGTGACGGAACGGCTTCGGCGGTCCGGCCGGTGGGCCACACCGGCATGGGCAAGCTGCCGCCAGCCGCCGTCCACGGGCCGCGCGGCGCCCCACCGCCGAGCAGAAGGTCCCTCGATGAGCGAGCAGCACGCCCCCCTCCCCGACGACTTCCGTCCCTGGTTGGCCGAGCGAGGAGAGGACGCGTACGCCCTGGCGTGGGTGGCCGAGGGCAGCGAGCCGACCGGCTGGGCCGAGTCGGAGGTACCGCGGGTGGGCGAGACCGGGATCGCCCGCACCGGCGCAGACCCCACACGTATCGCGCTGCAGGAGGTCACCCACGGCCAGCAGGAGACCCTGCGCCGCTGGCTCCAACTGGACGACGGCGTGCGGCACCTGGCCATCATCACCGCCGATCCCGGCGGCCTGCGCGAACACACCCCCGGCGAACTGGCCGCCGAGCTGCTGCACGACCCGGCCAGCGACAAGGCCCGGCTCACCGACTCGCTGGCCAGTTGGTTCTACCGGCGCAACGCCGAGGCACCGCAGGGGCTCGAGCTCGGGTGGATCACCGCGGCCGCCGCCTGGACCTGCCACCTGCGCGCCCTGGCCACCTACCCGCCGCCCTCCGTACTCGCCCAGAGCCTGGAACGCGCCGGCGAACACGACGAGGCCACCTCCGATCTGGTGGTCAGCACCGCGCTGCAGATCACCAACCTCATCGACCGGCTGGAGCGCGCGTACCGCTCACGTGCCGAACTGATCGAGGACTGGCATGCCGTGGAGTCTCTGGCCGCCGACGTCCCCGCGCTCAGGGGGATGGCCGACTGGCTGCTCGACCAAATCGCCCTGAGGGACGCGTCCGCCCAGCAGCTGCGGGCCGTTTTTGAGCCCGACGTCACCGACTACCTGTACGACCGGCGAGCCGACGGCTCCCTCCTGACCGTCACCGTTCCCGCCCTCGACGCGCCACGCGCCGCACACCTGGCTCAGGCCCGCGAGATCGTCCGCGCCTACACCGCCGCAGCGCACTCGGGGCGCGAGCAGGAAGCGCAGCAACTGCTCGACGCCTTCCCGGTTCCGGCTCGCGCTCTGTCCACCAGCGGTCCGGCCGCCGCCTGGCGGTACCGCTCAGCCACTGCGGCCGACGCTGTCGCGGCCCTCGCCGCGCAGCGCGCCGCGATCACGGCCGAGGGCAGCAGTGACTATTTCGCCGACCCGGAACTGTTGCACGCCGAGGCCTCCTACCTTGCCGCCCGCGAGGGCCAGTTGCACCTCATGCACGACGCACTCGGCCGCCTGGCGTTCCCCGCCCCGGCCCCTGGCGGCCTGCCCGAGGAGCTCGTCCCGGTCGCAGCCGCGCAGACCCAGCGCCGTGTCATCGAGGCGTACGGCACCCTGGAGCGCGCGGCTCAGGCGCTGGACGGCCAGATCCATTACCAGCTCCAGCAGCCGGTGCCCGCCCGCCGGCGCGCCACCACCGGCGCCGAGACCGACCTGCTGACCCGTGCCCGCGACGCGCTGGAGCACACCGCGGCTACCAGTGTTCTCCTCGACGAGGAGCACATCCGCGCCCGCCTGCAGGAGGCGATGGCCCGCCCCGCCGCCCCAGAAGGCCCCGCACCGGCGCCGGCCACCGCCCATGACGAGGCTCACGCCCAGGCCCTTGCCGCAGGTTCCGTTGCACCCGGAGTGGACCGGTGACCTGGGTGCTGAGCACCGTAATTTCCCTGCTGCTGCGCGCGACGCGCTGACAACGTGACCGGGCGCCGCGGTGCTGGGTGTCGGTCTTCACCGTCCAGTGATGCCTGCGGGCGACGCAGACGAACACCGCGCCCGCGTCCCTGGCCTCGCCGTAGGCGCGGTTGAAGGCGGTGAACGCCGGTGGCGTCCGGGATCCGGTCAGCGGGACAGGCGGTCGGCGGCGCGTGCATGACGGCATCTTGGCAGCCGGGCAACGGGACGCTGACGCAGGGCTGCTGGACGGGCGGGAGCAGCTAGCGAGGGCGAGGGACTTGCCGTGCTTGCCTTGTAATGTGCTGGGTGACGGTCCATCACCGTGTACGGTGCGATCACTGGGTTGCCGAGGTGAGGATCTCCCGAGTTCCCCGGTTCGCCCGACCTCCAGAATTGCAGGCTTGACCTGCGAATATCTCGCCGACGGGGAGGTTTGTGTGTTCATCTCCGGCGTGTTGTTTGACCAGGCCATGAGGTCTGGAGTTAAGTAGCGCGCAGCTCTCGGGCGACGGAGGGTCACTCACCCTCGGGGCGCTTGTCGGTTCGTTGCCGTGTCAGCCGGGTCACAGTCGGCTGACCGTGATCAAGGGTTGTTGTGATGCTGGACTTGGCTGATCTGATGCGACCGCGCTCCCAGCGGTGGGTCGCGGCGCGTGCCGGAGTGGGCACGCAGACGCTGAGCAACCTCAACCGCATCGGGCTGATGCCCGCCGCCGACGAGATGCGGGCAGTGGACGCGGTGCTGGCGTTGTGCGCACGCACGCTCGGTGCCAACCGGTCGACGAACCGCAGGGCGAAGCCGGGCTCGCGGACCAAGGAAGCGCTGGCGCGCGATCATGAAGTGATGGCGCTGGCGCGGCAGTTGCTGGAGGACGGGCCTGTCGAGACGCGCACCACACTGGTAGTCGACGGCAATCGCGTGGAGGTCCAGCACGCCCTGGAAGCGGTGGCGGACTGGCTGCACCAGGAGGGGGACGATGCCGAACCGCTCGTCCTGATGCCGCTGGGCCGCTGGGCCACGTCGATGCTGAAGATCGTGGCGGAGGAAGGGGGCGTTGGCGTTGAGAATGCCCCCGCTCTGGTGTGCTGAGGCCCCCTCGTCCGCAGTGCTCTCGCCAGCTTCCCCGCGAAGGCGCCGGGCGGGTACGGGCGGCCTGCGGACACGGCCGGAAGCGGGCAGCCGTGGAGAGTAGAGCAGCCGAGGTGGCCGCCTGGTGCGCGCGGCAGCAGTGGCCCGTCTTCCCCCTGCAGGCCGAGCGCAAGACGCCCCGCCCGGGGTGCAGCCGGTGCCGGAAGACCAGCGACCGGTACGTGGCACACGCGCCGGCCGGATGCCCGTGCATCGGGCAGGGCCGCTGGTGCCACGGCTTTTACGCGGCAACCGTCGATGACGGGCGTATCGCGCGGTGGTGGAGTGAGCGCCCGACGCCCGGGGTGGGGGTAGCCACGGGCCCGGCCGGGCTGGTGGTCGTGGACGTGGACTGTCATGTCGACGGTCCCGTCGAGGCGGGCCGGGTGCTGCCCGCCTTCGACGTGACGGAGCAGGACGCGCGGGCCGTACGCACTGGGTGGGACACCTGGAATCTGCTGGCGCGTCTGGCCGGGGGCCCGGACGCTGCCGGTGCGGTGCGGACGCTGACGGTGGCGACCCCGAGCGGGGGGCGACATCTTTGGTTCACCGCACCGCGCGGGACCCGCTGGGCGAGCTCGGCGGGCGGGGATCACGACGGGCGGGCGCTGGGGTGGCAGCTGGACGTGCGCGCCGAGGGCGGCTACATCGTGGCGCCCGGGACACGGACGGCGGCGGGGGTGTACCGGGCGGTGGGCGAGGTCCGGACTCCGGCGCGACTGCCGGGCTGGCTGGCCGGTGCTCTCGAGCGGACCGGCCATCTGCTGACGACGGCCACCGCCCGGCCGCGCGCGGCTGCGGTGCCGAATCTGGCCCGCCAGATCGCCGCGCCGCAGGCACGGACCGCGTGGGCGAGCGCGGTGGCCGCGACAGTCCTTGCGCAGGTCGCCGAATGCGAGCGGCTGCCGGAGGGCAGCGGCTGGAGCAGCAAGCTGAACAGGGCCGCTTACACCCTGGGCGGGCTGGTCGCGGCCGGGCTGGTGTCGAGCGATGCCGAGGCCCACGCGGCTCTCGTGGATGTGGCTGTGCAGGCCCGTCCGCAGCGCGAACGAGAGGCGCGCAGGATCATCCAGTCCGGGCTGGTCGCCGGGCAGCGCCGCCCCCTGAACCCGACGAAAGACCGCTGAGCGATGAGCTACACGAGCAGCACGAGCTCGGCCGTGCCGGCGAGCCGGGCCCCGGACGGTGCGCCCTACGACGCGGCGCGCGCGGCGCAGCAGTTGACGGTGGATGCCTCCCCGGATGACACCACGCCGCTGCCGGTGCTGCTGCCGGACGAGCTGACCGACTTCGACATGGCGATCCTGTTCCAGCGCGTGTACGGCGACTACTACCGGTTTGTGCACGGTATGGGCTGGTACCGGTGGGCGGAGTACCGGTGGGTTCCCGACACCAACACCAATGCGATCCGGTACTCCGCGATGCAGCTGGCGTCCAACATGCCGCGCAAGGACCCGCGCGCGGACGAGAACGTCCGCCACCCGGACCGCGATCTGGCGCGGCACCGCAAGCGCGCGAAGAGTGCGTCCGGGGCGGCCGCATTGGTGAAGATGGCCGAGACGCTGCCGGAACTCACCCTGCAGCCTGACGACCTGGACTCCGACCCGCACGCGCTGTGCACGCCGGGCGGGGTGGTCAACCTGCGCACGGGCGGCATGGTGCCGCCCTCGACCTCGCAGAACCACAGCCGGGCCACTGCGGTCACGCCGCGGGTCATGCCGACGCCGATGTGGGACGCGTTTTTGACCGACACCTTCGGCGACGACGCGGCCGGCCAGGAGATGCGGGCCTACCTGCAGACGCTGTGCGGATACTCGATCTCCGGCGCGCAGGGCGCGCAGGTGCTGGCCTTCTTGTACGGGGAAGGGCAGAACGGCAAGAGCGTCCTGGTAGACGTGCTGCTGAAGCTGCTGGGCGAGTACGCCGACTCCGCCCCGCCCAACTTCCTGATGGCCTCCCCGTACGCGGACCACCCCACCGAACTGGCCGACCTCCAGGGGCGCCGCCTGGTGGTGTGCTCGGAGATCAACCAGGGGTCGAGGTTCGACGAGGCCAAGTTCAAGCTGCTCACCGGCGGCGACAGGATCAAAGCCAGACGGATGTACGAGAATTTCTACAGCTTCGAGCCCACGCACAAGCTGTGGCTGGTCGGCAACCACCGGCCGGTGGTCCAGGCGGGCGGATTCAGCTTCTGGCGGCGTATGAGGATCATCGAGTTCGACCGTATCGTGCCCAGCGAGCGCGTCGTGGACGACCTCGGCGAACGCCTGGTCGCCAGCGAGGGGCCGGGCATCCTGCAATGGCTCATCGACGGCGCGGTGACCTACTTCAACGGCAGCGACCTGCGCCTGGACGGACCGCAGCGGGTGCGGCTGGCCACCCAGGACTACGAGGAGTCGGAGGACTCTGTCGGCCGCTTCCTCAAGGACTGCTGCGTCATGGGCAGCGAGTACCGCGTCCTGCAGAAGCACCTGGGCGAGGCATACCGGGACTGGTGCCGCGGGGAAGACATGGTGCCGGTGAACTCCCGCGAGTTCGCCCGCTCGGTCCGCCAGAAGCTGCACATCCGCACCGGCCAGCAACTGCCCAAGACCAACGGACAGCGCTACTTCCCTGGCCTCGGGCTCCTCGCCGAGGGCCAGGAGGCCGGAGACGAAAGGACGGGAGCATGAGGCAGGAGCTCACGCAGGGGCTGGCCCAGGGGCTTACCCCCCCACCCGCCCCGTCACGGAAAAGCCGCAGGTCAAGGCCCGCAGCACTCCGACCGCAGGGGCTGAAAGGGGCTGACTTTGGGGAATCTCCTCATATTCGGTCCCGTCGCTCTTCGATCCAACAAACTGAGATGTCAGCCCCTTTCAGCCCCTGCGAGACTTCCGATGTCGCCTGACAACCTTCCTGACCTGCTGCTTTCCTTCCCTCGCGGGGGCGGTGGAGCAGGGTCTGACGCAGGTCCTTCCTCAGTCCCGGCCCCGCGCCCCGCACCTACCTATGGAGAGACACCGATGTCCGATGCCTCGACGAGGAGCCTCTCCCAGGAGGTCAACATCGTCTGGGTCGAGGGCCAGGAGGAGACCGAGGAGAAGTACGACTACGTCCGTTGGATGTGGGAGAAGACCCGCAACAAGACCGGCAAGCCCAGCGGCGCCATGCGGGCCGGCCGCATCATCGGCTACGCCGAGCTTGAGGAGACCGCGGAACCCACTGAGCCTTCACGCCGCTACCGGCGGCGCGTCTTCTACGTCAAGGACAACGACCGCAGCGAGCCCGGAGGGCAGTACCAGGACGCCACGCCCCACGAGGCCGTGGATCCGCGTACCGTCCGCGCGGGGGTGCACGGCCGGCTCACCGACCGCGCCCGGGGCCGCCGTCCCGCCCCGCCCAAGGAGGCGGCCCCTGCTCCTGCCCCGCAGCCGGAACCGCCGCCCCACGGCATGCTCTTCTGACCTCACTTTTGGGCGAACACGGCCCCTTGAGCCCCTCCCAGCCTCCGCCCACGCGTTCGAGGGCTTGCTGAGGTTCCGGCCCCTTCAGCCCCTGCCCGCCCGCAGCAGAGCCTCTGACCTGTATGTTCGGCCGGTGTCTGGCAGGGGCAGGGCCCTCAGCCCCTCGCGCGCGGCGAAGGCTGAGGAGTGAGGCCGCCGATCAGGACCCTCTTCCACGAGACGATGTGGGGCTTGCGGCGCAGCAGCGCTCTGCGCTCCCGTTCGGTCATTCCGCCCCAAACGCCCTATTCAATCCGTTTCTCGAGGGTTTACACCAGACACTCAGTGCGCACCGGGCAGCCCGTGCAGACGGTCTTGGCCCGATTCTGCCGGGTGCTGTCCGCGAACAGCTCGTCCGGGTCGGTACTGCGGCAGGCTGCGTCCTCGTGCCGGTAGGCCCTCGCGCTGGTCATGAACGACACCGACGAGGCCGGCCGGCAGCGGACCGTCCCCTCTGGCCCGCTGGAAAGATGCCGCACGGCAACTGGCCGACGAGGCCCACGCGCAACTGCCCCGGTGACATCAGCGCATACCACCTGGCTTGCCGGTGAGCGTGGAGGCCGGGCCGCGAGCCGCTCTCCACGCTCACCGCAAGGGTGGCGATCGTGCCGGGGGAGCAACTGCCGACCTCTCACAGTGAGTAGCATCCGGCAGCAACAACCCAGGTACAAGGAGTGCTGTAGTGGCCGACGAGCCCGCAAAGACCCCCATCCAGAACAAGTACGCGCAGCAGTACGCCGCCGACCTCGCGGCCAACCGCCAGGAGCAGGGCGACGTCACCGCGCAGATCGCCGGTCTCCAGGAGCGCTTGGAGCAGCTCAAGGTGGAGGAGAACTGGTTGGCCAAGGCGCAGGGCAGTTTGCCCGAGGTCCCGGCATCGAGCACGCCCGAGGCCCAGCCTGCCGCCGAGGTGACCGAGGTCCCGTCGGCGGACCCGGCCGAGGAAGTCGAAACCTCCGCGCCGGCCGAGACGGTCGCCGATGCGCCCCAGGCCGTTCCGCAGCAGCGGCAGGACGAGTCGGTGACGGAGGAGCAGCCCAAGCAGCCCGCGAAGAAGGCCGTGGCGAAGAAGACCACCGCCAAGAAGGCCGCCAAGAAGACGACGGCGAAGAAGACCCCGGCCAAGACGACAGCCAAGAAGGCCGCCGCGAAGAAGCCGTCGCCCAAGGAGGCCCCGGCGCAGCCGGCCGCCGCCGCGGAAGCACCGGTGGCCAAGGCTGCGGCCGAGGAGAAGCCGGGGCCGCCGCTGTGGCAGCTCGCCCTGGACATCCTCCTCAAGACCCCCGGGCAGCCGTGCGTCGCCAAGGAGGTCCGCGATCAGCTCGCGCAGGACCATCCTGACCGGTCGACGTCCATCCAGACGGTGCGCAACAACCTGGAGACCCTGGTCAAGAAGGAGCTCGCGGAGAAGTCGCATCAGCAGGGAAGTGCGATGTACACCGCGTACGCGGACACCATGCGGGCTGCGGCGCCCGCTGCCGACGGCCCCGCGGGCGGCGAGGCCGAGCAGGCTCCTGAAGTCTCTGCCGAGAAGGTCCCGGCGGAGGTCTAACCCCCGCTGCGGCCCGCCCGGGCGTCCGCGACGGCCCGGCGGGCCGAGCGCCGCAGGTGCCCGGGCAGCAACACCGCCGATGAGAAGCTGGAAGGCCGCCAGCGCGTAGTCGAACGGGGAGTCCTTGCCCAGGCCCCAGCTCAGAATGCCCGCGACGCACCCGGCTCTCAGCCAGGCGACGGCCGCCCCCGGCAGGTCGCTCGCTGGAGGGTCTGGCCTGCGGGCGGCAGTAAAAGGCCCGCGTCCCGGCAGGCGTCGAGAGCATGTCCGGGGCGCGGGCCCTGCAGGCGGGTCCGGCGGGTCACTGGGCTGCACGGCGGCAGCCGGAGGCGTGCTTGTTGGCGGCCAGCCAGTGGTGTTCTCGGCAGGGGGCTGGGGCCTTACACGGTCGGGGATGCGCTGAAATGGATCGGAGCCCGGTAGCTCTTGCCGTCCCCCGACCAGTTCAGCTGGATGTAGCCGTCGGCGAGGTAGCGGCCCGACCCGGCCTTGTACTTGAGCGTCCCCGTCTTGTACGAACCGTTGCCCGCGGCGCTGCTGTTCTCGAGCGCGCCCTCAAGTCCGTTGTAGTTCGCGTACTGCACGACCGGGTCCGTGCCGCTCACGCTTTTCTTCGTCTGGAGGTGGAAGCGCGCGTCGTCGAAGGTGAAGCGGTTGTTCGTACCGGACGAGTAGGGGCCGTCCCAGTAGACCGTGGCCGTCGCGTAGATGTAGCCGCCGGACCGCATCGCGCACAGCTTCACGTCGAACTCCCAGTTGTCGGAGTCGGGGCCGTTGTACGACGGGTCGTCGTAGGAGCCGCTGCTGCTGGTCTTGCAGGAGTAGCTGGCCGCGGAGGCCGTTCCGGCGGTGGCGAGCGTGGTCCCGGTGACAGCCGCGGCGGCGAGCAGGGCGACGGCGGTGCGCTTGACTGCGGACATGGGGATGGTTCCTCCTACGTCGGTTGTGATGCCACGGAGCCTGCAAGCGGGTCAGGGGCTGTGACCGGTGTGTTGTCTTGTAGTGCCAGGGCCTGCGACAGCGGTCGTGGATGCCGTTCCGGGCGGCGGGAGTCGTCCGCCTCACACCTCAGCCGGGGCGGTCGCGGTGCGGTCGCGGTGCGGGCGGAGAGGAGAAGTGCGCACAGGGCGGCGGCCATCAGCGGAACGGCGAAGTGGCCGCCTAGCGGGCCCGCCAGGGCGGTGCCGCCTGCCAGGCCGAGGCGGATCGCGCTGGACATCCAGCCGACCGCTTCGGTGGAGGTGCCCGGTGGGGCGAGCGAGGTGACGGTCAGGCCGGCCACGGTCAGTAGGGGGACGAACAAGGCGCCGGGCAGCATCGCCAGGACGAGGACCGCCAGGCCCGGGAGCGGGGCGAGCAGGGGGAGCCATCCGGCGGCGAACGCGGCCCCCAGCAGCATCAGATGCCGCGGCCGGGGAGCGGTCGCGGGCTGGAAGCGGGCGAACAGGACACCGCCGAGTAGCCCTGCTGCGGAGAAAACCGCAGGCAGCGCGCCCGCGAGCCAGGGCGCGTCCTGCCGTTCGGCAACGACGATCCCAGCGACGTCGAGGGCGCCGACCGTGGCGCCGAGGAAGACCAGGGAGAGCAGCAGGGGCCGCATGGCGGGCGGGCGCAGTACGCCGAGCCGCTCCCGGCGGCGTGGCGCGGCCCGCCAGGTGCGGGCGGGGCGGGCGGCGGCGAAGGCGAGGGAGCCGGCCATGGTGACGACGGCCGCCAGGGCGAGGGCCGCAGCCGGCGAGAGCCAGGTGGCCACCGCGATGGCCAGGGCGGGGCCGGTGACGTAGACGATCTCCTGGGTGGAGGAATCCAGGGTGTAGGCGGTGCGCACGTGCGCACCGTCGGGCAGGACGGCGTGCCACAGCGACCGGAGCCCGCCTTCCAGCGGCGGGCATCCGGCTCCGGCCAGGGCGACGCACACGGCGGCCAGCGGCAGATGAGAGGTGCCCACCAGAGCCAGGGTGCCCAGCGCGGTGGCGACCAGGGCGGCGCCGAGGTGGCAGGGCAGCGGCAGTCCGCGCAGGTCGGCCAGCCGCCCCAGCAGCGGCAGGCCGAGCGCCGGGGCGATGCCGTAGAGCGCGGCCAGCAGACTGGCAGTCGCCAGGGAGTGGCCGTCCTGCTGCGCCGCCAGGATCAGGGCGACGGGCACCATGCCCAGCGACAGCCGGCCGATCACGGAAGAGATCAGCAGGCGGCTGCAATATCGGTGACGCAGCACGTCGCGGAAGGTCGGCGGGGTGGGTCGTGGCGCCGGTTCATCGGCCGGTGCGGGCGGGGGTGACGGCTGTGGTGCGCGGGTCGGCGCCTCTGTGGTGCGGGGGACGTCGTGGACCTGCGCGTGGGCCATCGCCTGCCTGCCTCTGCAAGGGGAATCGTGGGTGCGGGAGAAGGCCGCCGTCCGTGCGCCGGGGCCCAGGGGGCAGGCGGCGGCGTACGGACGGCGCCAGCGGCGAAGAAGGGTCCAGCCGCCGTGGCGAGAAGCCCAGCAGGCCGCGGCGGCGCTCTCAACGCTGCTTCCGGCGAGGCGGGCAGTCGCTGCCTCTCCTCCCATCCCCTGGCGCGGCGATCGGGCGGCTCGTTCCGTCACGCGATGCCGTTCGGCCGGACCCGGCGGTGCTCACGGGCGTACGACCACCGGGCCACGGGGCTCAGGCGTGTTCACCAGGCAGCACGCGCACCGCATGGAACCCCCGCTGCTCGTTGCGGGACTTCGAATCCACGCCCTGACGTACGGCCGTGCCCCGGGCGAGTCTCCTTCGCCCGGGGCACGGGGAGAGCGGTCGACACCGCATGAAGCGTCCGGTCCCGTCCTCGGTCCCGGCGCCGAGGCGTGCTATCCGGCCAGCCAGAGCTTGACCATGTCCTTGCGGATCCAGCCGGGGGTGTTCTTCGCCAGGCCGCTGGCGGACTTCGTCCTCAGCTTGGTGTAGTACCAGCCGTTCTTCTCGCAGTAGATCTTCACGCTGTCCGACTTGTAGAGCATCCCCTTGGACTTGTACGAGGTCCCCGGGCCGCTGCGGTAGTTGACGCCGTTGCGGACCCCGGCGCTCTGGTCGTACGACGTGCAGTCCCGGTCGGCGGCGGAGGCGGACGGCGCGATCGCGAGGGCGCCGCCGGCGAGGAGGGTGGCGGACAGGGCGACGGTGGACAGGCGGCGTATCACGGACATGCCGAGTGGTCCCTTCGAAAGGTGTCTATGAAGTGGTGAGCGGCTTAGGGAGCTGCGCGCGCGGTGTAGCGGTGCGCCGGGGTGGGGTGAGGCAGTGGGCCCGACCCGCCGTGCGGCGCCGTTGCCGCGCCCCGGGGAGCTGCCGCTCCGGTCTCCCCGGGTGCGGCAATAGCGGTGCCCGGGGCTACTTGGGGATCGACGGGGTGGACGCGGACTTGTGGCCCTTGACGGCCTTGCAGGAGATCTTGTCGGTCGCGGTGTCGGCGGCCTGTGCCGTCGAGGCGGTGGCGATGCCTCCCGAGGCGACGGCCAGGCCCAGGACACCGGCCACGGCGGCACGTTTGCCGCGCTGGCGAACGATCACGGGGAACTCCTTGGTGTGGGAGGAAATCGGGCCGGGCGACCCGCGCTGCCCACGGGTCCGCCCGGCCCCTGGCAGGGGTGCGCACCCTCAGGTCCGGACATGATCGATCCTGGGCGGCCGGCGGCGGGGTCGCCGTCGGTGCTCGGCCGCGGTCCCACCTGCTGGCTCCGCGACTTGCTCAGCTCTCCCGGCAGGTGGAATCCGCCGCGCGGCGGCCGGCGCACGGCGCAGCAGCAGCGCTCGGACCGTCGAGTCCGTGGGGCGGGAGGCGCAGCCGGGTTGTGCGGCGCATCCTCCCGCCCCGCGGCGTACTCGGTGACTGGGCGGCCCGCAGCAGCTGCGGGCGGGCGTAGATGGAGTGGCACCCGCAGCCCGAGCGATCCGTACGGAGCCGATGACGTGAGTCCCCGCACCGCCTTGACCCCGCCCGACGAGGGCCTGGCCATCGGCTTCCAGCCGTCCCCGCCCGCGGCGGACACCCGCGCGCTGCACCAGCTGCAGCGCGCCCTTGGTCCGGGCGAGCGGCCGTTCCTGGGGCTCCCGGACCACCTGGGCCAGGTGATGGCCGAGTTCGCCCCGCTGCTGGGCCTGTTTAACGATCGGCAGGGCGGCCCGTACGACGAGACCCGCTTCGACGACGGCGCCCGAGCGTATGAGAAGGCGGTGCTCACCTACTTCGCCGCGCTCGCCGGGGCCTCCCTCGACGAGGCGCACGGCTATGTGGCGGCGTCGCCGCGCGAGGCGCTCGTGCACGGCCTGGTTTTGGCCCGCCGCGGGCTGCCGGAGCCATCGGTGTACGTCAGCGAGCAGGCCCATTACGACGTCGTGCGGGCCTGCGAGCTGCTGGGGATGAACGTGGTGCGCGTCCAGGCGCTGCCGGACGACTCGATGGATCCGGACGATCTGCGCCTACAGACACGGCTGCGGCGCGGGGCGGGGGCGCTGGTGGTGGCCACCTGCGGCACTCCCCTGCGGGGCGCCATCGACAACGTGGCCGAACTGCGCTCCGCGGCGGCCTCATTGGGGCCGGTACATGTCCATGTCGATGCGAGTGCGGGCGGACTGGCGGCTGCGCACAGCAACCAGGTCCCGCCGTGGTCGCTGGCGCACGGTGCGCACTCCATCACTCTGTCCGGGCACCCGTTGCTGGGCCTGCCAGTCCCGGTGGGCGTCTCCCTGGTACGCCGCAAGCAGGACCCGCCCACGGCCCTGGGAATCACGGTGCCCGGCCGCCTGGTGGTCGGTGCTCGCAGCGGCCTGGGTGCGCTGCTGCTGTGGACGCGGCTGCGCTCCCTCGGGCGGGCCGGGGTGGCCGCCATGGTGGCCCGGTGCCAGGACGTCGCCGCCTACGCGCTCGAGCAGTTCGAGGCTGCCGGGGTCTCGCCGCAACACTTCCCCGGCTCCCTGACCGTCGCCTTCGAGCGGCCGCCGAGATGGGTGGTCGAGAAGTGGCGTCTGCACTACATCGGTGACCTGGCGCGGATCACCACCGCCGGGCTCATGACGCGCGCGGCCGTCGACGAGCTCACCACAGATCTGGCCGCTGCCCGCCAGGGAGTTGCCGCGTGACCCCCGCCGTGCCGCTGCCCCGCTCGCTGCTCACCCTGCCCGCCGAAGTCGGTGACCTGATGGACCACACCCCCGAGTCTGCCTACGCGCATCTGCGCGATACCCGTCCCGCGTGGTTCTCCAGCCCGCCCGGTGAGGGCGCGATCGGCATCATGCGCTGGCCGATGACCGAGGGCCAGGTCCTGCACCGTGACGAGGAGCGGGTGGTCCTTGAGGACCCGGTAGTTCTCCCGGACGGGCAGCAGGCCCGCCGGCTGCGGCTGATCACCGCGCGGCTGGAGCCGCCGGTGGCCGTGCTCCCGCTGCTGGACGGCCAGATCGTGCTCGTCGACCGGTTCCGGCACGCGACCCGCACCTGGCAGTGGGAGATTCTCAGGGGCGTCGGCGCCGCGGGCGTGCCCGACGCGCAGAACGCGGCCGACCAGGTGCACGACCAGCTCGGCGCGAACGCCTCGGAAGTGATCGGCCTGGGCCAGGCCCACCCGGACCCGTCGATCCTGGCCGAGGCGGTGATGCTGTACGCCGCGCGCATCAACGCAGTGGGCGAGCCCGTGCACGGCACCAGCATCCGCCAGATGCAGACCGTCGCGTTCGCCGAAGCGGAACAGATGGCCCTGACTGGTCAGATCACGGACGCGGTGACGATCACCATGTTGTTCCGGGCTCGCCAGGCAGGTCTGGGCGAAGAGAACCCGGCAGTATGACGGGGGCACCGGGACGCGACCGGCTGACCGTCATCGTCGAGCGTGCCATCGAGCAGCATCTGCCCGGCGGCACGCTCGGAGTGGATGCCCCGAGCATGGCCCGTGAGGTCGTGGCTCAGGTACGCCGACAAGTGGCGGTCGAGCGGTTGACGGAGACGACGGCGAAGCTCGCCGAGACGCTCGAAGGGATCGCCCCCGCCCGCAGGGCAGAAGCCTTCCGGAACGATGGTGCCTGAGCACAGTCGTGGGATGTCTACGGGGTGGAGTCGTCGCCCGAGTTGAGCCCCAGGGTACGCAGCGCTTCCTCCCACACCGGTCCGCCCGCGGGATACCGGCGGGAAGCGGCGCGCTGGCGCTGTACGACGCCGACCAGGAGGCCGAACTGTGGTGAGCCCTGCCCATCCCTCGCCCCCGGACTACGGGGAGGCCTGGATGCGCTGGACGCCCGATCCTCCGGCGAAGACCGGGACGACGTCGGCGCCGATGAGTCCGGCGCACTCACGCCTCGCTCGCTCATGGGCGCGTGGACGTGCCGTGCATCGAGGACCAGTTGTCCTGTGCGGAGGTCAGGATGCCGCCTGGGGCGTGCCGGTGTCAGTGCACATCTCTGCACTTTCCTGCCCGGGCCGCAGCGTGAGCAGGCGGCGGATCGGCTTCGCCGCTATCCCAGAGACGACAGCGCCCATCCCGAGTCGTCTTCGCCGGAACCGAACCGGATCAGGGCGCCGGACGGCATCGCCGCACCGCGCGCGAGCGTATCGACGAAGGCGTCTGCGAACGCGTTGACCTGCTCACGCCCCGCACCCTGGTCGTCGTCGCGGACACCGGAGTCGAACCACAGGTGGTCGCGGTGCCCCGTGACCTTCAGCATGATCTTGAACGTCTCGTGGTGGTAGAGCGGATCGCTCACGGTGATGCCGACGACGGTGTCACCGCGCACCAGGTCGTCCCCGACGCGTACCCACACATCGCGTTTGGCCACTGCCCCCACTTCCCGCCCTGTCGCATCAGCAGGCCGAGCGTAGCCGTCCCTGGCCCTCTCCCGCTGAGCCGGAGAGGCCCGGCCGAGCCTCAGCCCGTGGCTTTCATACCGGCCTGCTGCCGCCCGGCCAATTGCGGCGGCCGGGGTCAGGAGTGGCGGAAGCCGCGGTCGGGGTCGCGGGCCTGGCGGGGGCGGAAGGGCTTGAACCAGTACGCAGCGGCCAGGTTGGCCAGTCCGAGGGCCTGGTTGATCTCGTTGCCCCTGTCCTCGATCCCGTCCAGGGAGGCGTCGAACAGCATCAGCACATCGTGGTCTTCGAACAGAAGATCGGAGCACCAGTCCCAGTCGAAATCGCGGTGGTCCTCACCCAGACCCTCCACGGTTTCCGCGACCAGGCGCGGACGGTTCCGCGTCAGCGACTTGGCCCGGTCGATGCCCAGGTGCAGGGCCATCTCCTCGCCGGTGCACAGCGGGCGCACGGCGTGCGTCTCGGCGAGTTCGGCGGCCAGGTCGTCGAAACAGCGGGCCATCTGCCGCCGCCACTGCCGGTCCTGGCCAAAGGTGATCGGCGGCAGCGAGCCCAGGACACGGCCCTCGCCGCGCCGGGCAGGCGCGTCCCCCATGTCGGTGACGTCCTGCCAGATCTGCTCGGACAGCTGCTCGAGCGCCACCCGCAGCACCGCGGCCGTCCGCGTGGTGAGCTCGTCCTCCTCGCCGTCCTCGTGCCAGCCGTCGTCCTCGTCGTCGTCTTCGCTCCAAGCCGCCGGCTGGCCGCGGCGGGCCAGGGATCGCAGACGGCTGCGCACGCGCTGCGCGGCCTCTTCGGGAGCGGCCAGGGCGTTGTCGATGATCTGCAGTTCGTCGGAGAACTCCTGGGCGCTCAGCAGCGTGCCGGCCTCGGCGAGCAGAGCGGAACCCGCGTCCGTGGAGGCGTTCTTGGCGGGCAGGACCACGGCGAAGTAGTTGTCCGTCAGCCGGTCGATGACAGAGGCCACCACCCCCGCGACGACCACAGGGTCGGCGAAGGCTTCCTCCACGTGCAGCCGGTCGAGGACGAGGACGCTGGGGGCCGACTCGATGAACTCCTCGAACTCGTCAGTGAACCGGCCGTCCTCGTCCAGAAGCTGGGCGGCCACCAGGGCGGGGAAGGACTGCTCGTCGGCCATCCGCTCGCGCAGATTGTCGGACTTCCAGTACAGGCCCCTTACGGCCGTCAGGCTTCCCACCGGTGTGCCGGCCGCGGTGATGCGCACCTGCCACTCCTGCACTCCCTGCGCGGCAGGATCCAGCAACTGGTGGGTGTGGTGGAAGTCGAGCGCCAGCCGGGCAAGGTCCGCTCCCGCTGTCACTGGACCCGTTTGAGTACTCAACGTGCTCCCTTGGCGCCGGCCCCCGGGCCGCTGCCTCCCTGCGGCCCCGCCTCAGCCTAGTGGCCACACGCAGCGGTCCTCCCGCAATATGGCATCACCCATCCCCCGGGGACAAACCGGACCCTAGCTGTGACCGGGGCTGCGGCGTACGGCGGCTGACACACACCACCCGGCTGCAGGTCGCGTCACTCCTGGCCCGCAGTGATGATCTCTGCCAGCTCCTGGGCGGGCAGGCGTGACCAGGCGGCCACCTCCTCCAGCGCCACCCCGGCGGCGACAGCCGCCGCGGCGGTGTCCACCAGAGCCTGATCGATCAGGGCGGCACTGCGGCTGAGGTGCTCCAGCAGCGTGCGGGCCACCTCGGCGGTGGCGCCACTGTGCCCGCCGCGCAGCTCCTGCAGCTGCTCGCAGGCCTCTTTGACCAGTTGGGTGATGCGGAAGCGGTGTTCGGCGGACACGGTGGCCCGCCACCGGGTCGCCGAGCCGCCTGACTGTGCCTCGGCCGCCATCACGCGCAGCTGGCCGGCCATCGTGGCGGACTGCTGTTCGCGCTGCAGACACCACGGATCGTCCCTCCACCCGGGCGGCCCGCTCTGATCGCGCCGCCGGCGGATGACCGCGCCCATCCAGGCGAGCAGCGGCCCGCCGTAGTCCACCGCCGACAGCGGGCCCAGCCAGTCACGTCCCACCTGCTCGCCCAGCCGGCGGCAGAACGCCCCGTCGGCGGGCAGCGGCCGCGGCCGCCCGGCGCCGCTGTCCCTCCACACCAGCTCGGCCATGAGCGGGTCCAACAGCGCGTCGGCCACGGCCACCACCTCCGGGAAAATGACCGGATCCCGGCCCACGATCCGCCACCGCTGAAGATCCGTTCCCGCGTTGCCGCCCGCCACCCGGTGCAGCCGGTGCGGCCAGATCTCCTCCCGCTCCCAGTGCAGGGCCTCTTCCCACCACCGGGCCAGGACCGCGTGCGCCAGGGCGAACACCTCCGCGCCCTCCGCCCCGGCCCGCCCCGCACGGCGCGCCACCCCCGTCCACCGCCGCTGCGCGGCCACCACCTCCGGGACACCGTGCAGGTCGAGGTGTTCCAGCGGCTGGTCGGCGTCCGCGTCCAGCAGCCAGCGTCCGTGCCGCACGCACACCCGCTGCCAGCGCGGCAGGTACCGCACCGCCCGCTGAGCCTGCCCGGTACGCCGTGCGGTGCACAGCCGGCAGGCGAACGCCGCTTCTCCCGCCACTGCGCCCGCCGCCCGCCAACGCACCTGCGCCAGAGCGGCCTCCCGGCCAGTACTGATCTTGGGATCGTCCACGGTGAACGCGGGCAACGCGCGTGCCAGTACCGCCGGTTCCACTCCGCACAGTTCGGCGAGCACATTGCGCCCCGCTCCGTTGAGGATGACCTCCGCGTCAGCCCGCACGCCGCCGCCGTGCCGGGCGGGGGAGTTGCGGCATGTCCACAGCCGCAGCACTCCGGCGGCAGGCAGGGCGTAGCGGTCCGCTGCCCGGTTGATCAGTGACGAGGTCAGCTCTCCGGCCAGCGGCACGGTCCGTAACGCTCCGGCTCTCACAGCTCTCCCCTGACGCTCTTTCTGCTTCCGGCCCCGGCGCCCTGACCGCCTACAGCTCGAACTGCAGGTCGACGATGTCGTTGAGTTCCACTTCGAGGCCGTGGGCCCGGCGGCCGCCGTCGCGGAAGTACACCTCACCCAGCGCCTCGGCCGCCAGGTCGCGGAGGTCGTCCTCGTCGACGCCCGCTTCCTGGGCTTGAAGGAGGCGGGCGGCGTGGTGGGGCGGCAGGGCCAGGGTGAGGTGACGCACGCGGGCCTGGTCGGTGCTGCCGACGGCGGCGGTGTAGCCGAACCTCGCCTGCACATCGATCATGATGCCGCTCGTGGTGGCCGCGGCCTGCTTCGCCTTCGCCCTGATCTGCGGCTGCCAGCGCGTGCGGACCTCACGCTCGAGGCGGCCGGCGAGCTGCGGCCGGGGCCTTTTGATCTGGTTCTTCACATACCGCTCCACCGTGCGCTGGCTGATGCCGAGCAGCTCAGCCACGCGCCGGGTGCTGCCTTGGTGCTGCTTGACCAGGTACCGCATCTGCGCCCCGGCGGACTTGGGAACGGGCCGCGTGAACGCCCCCTGCACCGCCTTGTCGAGTTCTTCCCCGACCGTGACCATCGGCGTAACTCCCCTACTCTCCGGTGTCCTTGGCGGTGACCTTGCCGGTCTTGATGTAGCGGGCGAGGTTGGCGACATGGCCGTCGGCGCCGAGCTGCTCGAGCACCTCAGCCCCCCACAGCACACTCTGGGTGCCCTCGTGCTTGACCATCCCCGGGGAGACGCCGAGCCGGAAGCTGCCCGGCACGGTCTTGCCGTCGGCGCCGTACGGCAGCACGTCCAGAGGGCTGGGCCCGTCGGCCGCGTACACGGCGCAGTCCGAGAGCACCGCGACCGGGTAGCGGCCGGTGGCCGCCGCCAGGGCGAGCATCTTGCGGTGCATGTTGACCCGGGCCCGGGAGATGACGGCCGCGCGGATGTCCGGACGCCACGTCGGGCGGGCCAGGGCGGGCCACGCCTGCCCCGGCTTCCAGCCGCCCCCGCGTGCCTTCTCCTGCAGCTTGCCAATGCCGCCCTTGACGGTCATCTTGACCGCGTCCACCACGATTCCCAGCTCCGGATCACGGCTCTTGTAGCCGTCCATCGCCTCAAGGAACTCGCCCGGGGGCAGCTTCTCGCCCACACCGAGGTCCGCCATGGTGGCGACGTAGGCATCGCGCAGCCGCTTGTACCAGCCGTCCAGGAACCGGCCGCTCTCCCGGCGCACCCAGGCCTCGACGGGGGTGACGTCGTAGCCGAGCTCGACGGCGTAGGCGACGGTGGGCGTGGCATACCAGGCCGGGCCGGTGGGGCGCTGGCCGGTCGGCGTGAACGGGCTGGGCAGCAGGCCACCGTCGAGGTCGCGCCACTGCTTGCCGACCTTCACCCGGGACAGGTCGACGTGGGACAGGTCCACCAGCCAGGAACCGGGCACGGCTGGGTCGAAGACCGGGCGGTTGAGGTGCATGGGCGGCGACGCCAGGCCGACGACGGCGCCGTTGGCGGCCGCACCGAAGGCCAGGTTCACGTCGATGCCGACCAGGTAGCGCTGCATGCACTCGGTATCGGTCATATCCCGCGCCCAGTCGTAGGCCTCCTCGAACAGCCGCTCGCCGGGGCCGCGCTCGTGGAAGCGGGGCAGATGGGCCAGGACGGGGTGTCCGTCGGTCGCTTCGCACGGCGCCGGGTCCATCGGCTCCGTACCCAGCGAGCCGGGCCGGTGCTCGCGGTGCCGCCGGCCGTTCTCGTCCGGCTCGCTCGCCCTTGTGGGCGGGTTGAGCGCGGTCATCAGCTGCAGCCCCGTCACGGCCGTCGAGCCGACCGGCGTCATCACCCGGGCCGCATACACGCCCAGCACCCGGGCGAGCTCAGGCGGCGGCAACTGGGCGGCATGCCCCCAGGAGCGGTCGTCCAGGGCACGCCACGAGGGGATGCACAGCTGCACGCACTGCCGCCGACTGCCCTGGGCGGGACGGTAGATCCGCGCCCACGGCCCCAGCCCGCGCTTGGTGAGCTGCCAGTCGGCGCGCTGAAGCTGCCCGATGACCTTGTGCCCTTCCGGCAGCCGCCCGGCGAGCCGCTCGGTATCCGACAAGGCGGCGGGCAGGCCGTAGCGCTCGCACGCCGCCTCGGTGAGCACCAGCAGCGGGTCGCCGTCCTTCCCCGAGCCGTGCAGCTTCTGCGACCCCAGCCGCGCCTCGGTGAGCGTCCACTCCACCAGCGCGGGCAGCGACTTGGCGGGCACGTCCAGGATCAGACCGCCGACGCCGTAGCCGGTCACCTGCCGCTCGGCGTCGGCGTCGATCACGAGCAGCGGACCGTGCGCGTAGGCACCGCCGGGCGCGGGGGTGTTCGCCGGGGCGGCCTTCCTGGCAGCGGGGCGTCGCGAGCTCCGCGGCGCCTGTTGGGCACGCGGCAGCGATACAGCGGCCGGTGCCGGCTGCCGAGCGGGCGCTGGGGGAGCGGCCGGGGGCTGCTCGGCCTCCGCCGTGGCAGTAGCTTCCGCTGCCCCGCCCGATAGCCGCGCCTGCGCAGCGGGCGCTGCGGTGCCCGTGCCGTCCTGCGGGGTTCCGGTGCTCTCGGGGGCGGGATAGAGCTCGGCGAGCTGCTTCAGCAGGCGCGCGTACGCCTCCCGCTCCGGCGGGCGGGGCTCGGTCCGGCCCGCCTCCCAGGCACCGACGGTCGCCCGCCGCACGGCCAGGGCGGAAGCCACCTCGTCCAGGGTGAGCGCGTGGGCCTGGCGCAGCCGCCTGCGCTCGGCCGGCGGCGGCAGCGGGGAGCGGGACGCGACCAGCGCATCGACCGCGTCGAACAGCTCGGACATAAGGACACCTCCGCCCCTCACTCTACCCTGAAACCGCCATACCGCGTACAAAGAGCGTTCGAATAGCGTGCATTCAGCGCACGGGCGGTGTTCGGGGTGATAGCGTCCGGTCACGGACCTGGTGGAGGGCGAGGGGGAGCGGTGGCGGCAGCGAGTGACGGCTGGGCGGGCATGGACGGGGACTGGACGGATGCCGGCGACATCCGCCGACGCCTGGACCAAGGAGCCGATCCGGAGAACTGGAACGGGAACCGGCCCCTGCACCGGGCAGCGGTGTTCGGCTCCCCGGAGGCTGTGACGGAACTGGCCCGCCGGGTCGCGGACGTGGACGCGCTGGAGAACGGCGTGACGGCACTGTGGGAAGCCGTCATCTCCAGGAAGCCCGCCCACGCACAGGCGCTCGCCGCCGCCGGGGCCGATCCCTGGCGGCCCTTGCTCGGCGGCTGGTCACCGGGGCGGCTGAGCCTGGCCGGACCGACGCCCGAGCTGTTCCCGGCACCAAAAGGGGTGGCCCTGAGCGACACCGAGCAGGCGGCAGCGCAGGAGGCCCATCGGCTCACCACGGCCTTGGGCGAGTTCTACTACGACGGCATGGGCCTGGCCTGCGTGACCGGTATCGACGCGGCCGAGGCGGTGCGCCGTCTTGAGACCACGCCGGTGGCGGACGGCGAACGCCTCGACATGCTGAATGAGCTGCTGGAGGAGCCCTACGCCTACGACACGGACGAAAGCCTGCAGATCATCGGCGTGACGTCCGTGCCGGGCGGCTGCGTCGTCACCCAGCCCTGGGGATACGCGCCGAGCATGCCCGGCGTGCTGGCACGGCTGTCCGCCCGCACCCTCTGCTACGGCCTCTACGCCAATCCCAAGAGCGGCAACCAGGGCCGCATCGCCCGCGATGGAGTCATCGAGGGCTCGGACCTGCACCCCGGTGGAGGACCCGACCAGGGCGACACCTCCGAGGAGGTGCTGGCCTCCTACCTCTACCAACACCACGCCGTCGCCTACGCCTGCGCCTTCGCAGGCCTACGTCTGACCGACCGGCGCCCTGTGACCGGACCGCCCGACGTGTGGGCCGAACTGCCCCGCCGCGACTACTGGAGTCTCTGAAATCCGAGAGGAGCTGTCATGACGGTGGTGGAACGGCCGCGCCCCGGGCGCCCCGGGCGCGTGCGGCTCTATCCCGACCAGGCGCAGGCGGTCACGCGGCTGGCCGGGCACCTGCGGCGCGCGGGGACACGGGGGCTGTTCGTGTCGGCGACGGGCACCGGCAAAACCCTGGTGTCGATCCGGGTGGCGGACGAACTCGGCGCGCGGCTGGTGCTGTTCGTGGTCCCCACCCTGGACCTGGCGGCGCAGACGGCGCTGGCCTGGCGCCGCGATCACCACCTGGAGCACATGGTGATCGTCTCCTCCCTGGACACCAGCGGCCGTGATGACCTGGTCGCGGCCCGCGTCATGTCGACCACGAACCCGCACGCGCTGGGCGGGCTGATGTCGGTGGTGGGGGAGGGGCAGGACCAGATCCGCGCGCTGACGGTGATCTGCACCTACGACTCCCTGGACAAGATCGAGCAGACCCAGCACACGGGGTTCGCAGTGCCGCCGTTCGACCTCGCGGTCATGGACGAGGCCCACCGCATCGCCGGACGGGCCGACAAGAAGTGGGCCGTGATCAACGACGCGCAGCGCATCCGCGCGGACCGCCGCCTCTACATGACCGCCACCCCCCGCATCTTCGCCGCCCCCGAGCTGGCGGAGTCCGCCGACCTCACCCGCCCGCGCCGCCGCCCCGCCGCCGCAGGGCCGGCCGTGGACGCGTTCGCCAACTCCATGGACAACGAAGCCGTCTACGGCAAGAAAATCTTCGAGTACCCCCTTGCGACCGCGGTCGCCGACGGCCGAGCTGCGGACTACCGCATCGTGGTCCCCACCCTCACCGACACTGACCTGCGCCGCCGCCTGAACATGTCCGCCCCGGGCAGCGCGGCCGCGCCCGGCACCGCCCCGGCCAGGGAGGAGGACGACGGTGCGCTGCGCACCACCGCCCTGCACCTGTCCGTGCTGCGCGCCATGACCGAACACGGCCTGAAGAAGGTCCTGGTCTACTTCAACCTGGTCTCCGACGCACGCCGCTTCGCCCGCGAACTCCCGCACACGCTGCGCCTGCTGGCCCGCACCGACCCCGGCCTCCTCCCACGCGTCGACCCGCAGCTGTTCTTCGCCCATGGCGAGCACACCCCCGCCCAGCGCGCCGACATCTTCACCGCGTTCGCGGCCGCCGACTGCGCGATCCTCGCCAACTCGAAGCTGATCGCCGAAGGCGTGGACATCCCATCCGTCGACGCGATCGTCTTCGCCGACCCCACCCGCAGCGTCATCCGCTGCGTCCAGGCCCTGGGCCGCGCCCTGCGCCTGGACGTGTCCGGCAAGACCGCCTCACTGATCATCCCCGTCTACGTCCCGCCCGGCGCCGACGGCGCGAACATCCTCGGCACCGCCTATGAGCCGGTGTGGGCGATCGCCTGCGCGCTGGCCAGCCACGACCACCGCATCCTCGAACGCCTCCCGGACAAGGCCAACCGTCTGCCGAAGGAAACCAGCGACGTCATCGCCCGCCGCTGGCACTTCGACTTCACCGTCCACCCCGAACGCATCGCCCAGGCGATGGACCTGGCCTCCTTCAACCCCCGCGAGGCGGCCGTCTCCCGCTCCCGCCGCCTCGGGCTCGCCGCCGCCCAGTCCTACCGCGACGAACACGGCCACCTCGACGTCCCCGCCGACTACACCGACCCCACCGGCTACCGGCTCGGCACCTTCATCACCACCATGCGCGACGCCCGCACCGCCGGCCGCCTCGAAGCCGACTGGACCGCCGAACTCGACGCGCTCGGCATGATCTGGGACAAGCACGACGCCGCCTGGCGCGCCCGCCTCGCCGCGGCCGCCGACTACCTGCGCACCCACGGCCACCTCGCCGCCCCCGCCACCACACCCGTCGGCGCCTGGCTCGCCGAACAACGCCACCACGCAGGCAAGAACACCCTCGATGCCGCCCGCGCCGACGCCCTCACCGCTCTCGCCGCCGACTGGCGCCTGCCCCACGGCGCGGACTGGCACCGCAAATACCACCTGCTGCGCACCCACCTAGCCACCGGCGCCGACCCCGCCACCCTCACCCGCGACACCCTCCTGGCCGACGTGAAGATCGGCTCCTGGCTGCACCGCCAGCTCACCTCCTGGCAGGCCCTCGCGCCCGGCCAGCAGCAGTTGATGACCGCCCTCGGTCTCACCCCCGACACCAACCCCCTCACCCCGGCCCGCCGCGCCCGCCGCACCTTCGAACAGACCGTCCAGCTCCTGGAACTCTTCCTCCACCGCGAAGGCCGCGCCCCCGCCGCCCGCGAGAGCATCCGCGTCGACGGCGACACCGTCAAGATCGGCGCCTGGCTCGCCAAGACCCGCACCAAACACCGCACCGGCCAGCTCCCTGAAACCCATGTCCGCCTGGTCGCCGCCCTCTTCGACGGCGACTGGACGGCCGAGGACGCCGTCCCCACCGCCCTGGCCTAGGAGGGCCTCACGGTCCGACCTGGGGGAAGAGCAGCCAAACCAAGAGGCGGCCGGCCAGGACCGGTTGAACCGACGGCGCCTGGCGGACGGCCGCAACACCTGGTGCGCGGGCGGTCATCGACCGCAGCGGTCCGCAACAAGCCCGTCGCCCGCCGCGCCACGTCCGCCCGGCGGGGGCCGTCGTGGCACAAGTTCCCACAGACCCCCGTGTACGAGACTGCCTCGTCGCCGAGCACGGCGACGTCCCCGACAGCTTCGCTCGGTGCCGGGGACGGCGCGCGGTCAGTAGCGCTGCTCGACCGTACGGTCCTCGGTGTGCAGGAGGTAGTGGTCCGGGTCGAGGCCCGCCGCCTTGCGCTCGGGAGATGCCCAGTACTGAGCGTTGCGCTCCTCAAAGGTCCCGGGCCCCTTGTAGGAGATCAGCCACACGAACTGGTTGCGTTCCCGGTCCACCCAGGCCCCGCCGATCTCGAAGCCCCACTTCCGCCGCAACGGCACGACGTCACTGCGCCACCGCTCAACCCACTCGTCGAGTAGCCCGTCACGGACGGTGTAGATACGCAACTGCCAGATCTCGGGAGCCTCCTTCACACGCTTCGCTCCAGCAGGGGCCGCGGACGGCGACCCGTCGAAGGAGTCCGGAATCTGGTGGGCGAGGAGAGATGCTCGCAGACCCCGCCGAACTCGGGCAGCGCAACCCGGAACTCCTCCTCCAGCACGGGGAAGAACTTCCTGGCCTGGGGCGACTGGTGGGTCGTCTGCCAGGCGTAGCCGGGGCCGTCGGCCAAGGCCCGGCGTACCAGGCGACGCCCGAGACCCTGACGGTGACGGCCGGGATCGATGGAGATCTTGTTGATGCTGCCGACACGGCAGGTATCACACACCACCCACACCAGACGGCCGATGTTGTACCCGTCCCGGTCGAACATCCGCAGGTTGCGGTGTCCGGCCGGATGCTGCGGCGGCCAGTACAGAAACCGCACGTCCCGATGCCGGGTCGTCAGCAGGATCCAGCGCCACCGCAGAAGCGAGAGGGACGGGGGAAGGGGAGGTGCCACCGGCTGCTCCTTTCAGATCGGCCCGGAGACGACGAAGCATGTCGTACCGCGCACGGCAGGGGCCGCAGCCCGGATACTTCTCTGTCCACAGCGAGGGCACGGCATGCCGCTGCGCCCCGGGAGGTTCCCTTGCACCGGCTGCAACCGCGCACACCCTCCTGGCGGGCCAGGCCCGCCCTGGCCGCAGCACTCCTCGACAACGGCTGGACAGCGCAGGCCGCCCTCCCCGGCTACTCGCCAGCTGAACGCCCCGCAGCCAACCGGACATGGCCCGGCCCGTATGCTGCGCCGGTCCGCGAACCGTCCGCTGAAAGGGAAACCGCCGCATCGTGTTCCAGCAGACCCCCGTCTACGACCGCCTCATCGCCGAACGCGGCGATGTCCCCGTCCAGGTCCGCGGGGAAGCCGACCGCATACACCGCGACCTGGCTCAGGTACTGCGCCAAGCACCCACATCCCGGCAGGATGCACCGCCCAGCGTCTTCGAGCCGAAGACGCCTCCCAGCGCCCTTTAGCGCTCTGGCCGCGGCCTTGCCCCCGTGCCCCGACTCGCATGCAGTGGAGTTCTCCCCCTGGAGGCAGGCATCGGCAGGGCCTTAAGCCCATTGCCGACGGCTGTGACGGCAGGCAGGCACCACCCCACAGGAGCACACGCGTCCAGCGGCGGTCAGCGGGAAGCCCCCTGGGGCCACAGGACGCGCACCGCAGTTCCCTGCCGCTCGGCGTAGGCGACGACGTCGGCGGTGCCGCCGTAGGCCCGGGCCGGGCGGCCGTCCCACACAGCAAGCAGTTCGTCGACGAGCCCGACGAGGATCTCGCTGCCCGCCATATGGGCGTGGGAGTCGGACACGCTCAGGCCGGTCTCATGAACGTCGCACGCCAGGTGGAGCAGCCGGTCGTAGGTGGGGTGGTGCCAGTCGGGAAGTCCGTCGCGGTACTGGGAGGCGGGGACGACGGCCTCGAGGCGGCCGCCGTGGTCGAGGACCGCCTCGGCCCACCACGCGTCCGGACCGTCGGCGAGGCAGGAGACCGCGACCAGCTCACCCGGCTCGTACCCGTCGGCGGCTTCGGCCAGCAGCGCGCGGACACGTTTCTCGACCTGCCCGTCCAGGCCGCGGTGTCCGGTGATCCCTACGCGCATGCCGTCCTCCTCACAGGTAGACGCCGTGAAGGCGCTCGTCGAAATCTCTCACCACTCGGGGCGGGGACGACAGTGCCAGCGATCGGCGCAGTGCGCGAGCCCGCTCCACGATCCGCCCCGAGCGGTACTTCAGGCCTGCTTCGAGTGCCCGCGTGGCCACGGCGAAAGCGCCCTCGACGCGTCCGGCCGCCAGGTGCCCGGCGGCGATGTCGAGCAGGAGCAGGGCCCGTTGCTTGGCGTGACCGGTGGCGAGGGCTTCCACGTTGTCGCTGAGGACCCACTCGGGCAGGCCGAGCCAGGCGCCGCAGGTGACACGGTGGGCGGCGACCTTCTCGGCGGTGAAGGAGAACACCCACGGCCACGGCGGCGGCGCCTGCTGTCCGGGCAGGCCTTCGGCCGCCTTACGGGAGCGGACGAGCGCCTTGTCCGCCGACCGCCGGTCGCCGGCGGCGGCATGGCCGAGGGCCTCGATGCTGGACAGCCAGGCGTCGGCGACGGCTGGGCTGCGGCCGCGCAGCGCGCGGCGGGCACGGCCGGCCAGGTTGAGGGCCTGGACGCCGTTGCCGGCGTGCGCCTCGAACGACGCGAGGCTGCCGACCTGGTACGCGGTGAGCAGCGGGTCACCCGCGGACCGGGCGGCGTTGACGGCGGCTCCGTAGCGGGCGCGGGCGGAGCCGTGGTTGCCCATGTCCCAGGCCAGCCATCCAGACAGGCTGGCTGCTTCACTGCCGACGGCCGCGAGCCGCATCCGGTGCTCGTCGTCGGCGGTGCGGGCGGTGGCCTGGATCAGCCGCAGGTGCGCCTGGACGGCGTCCTCAAGGTTCTGGGAGGGTATGGAGCCGTCGAGCCGCCGGTAGGCGGTGGTGGACAGACGCAGGGCGGCGGCCTGGCCGCTGGAGGCGTCTGCGGCGGTGGGCAGGGCGGCCAGGGCCGGTGCCGCGGCCGCGGCTATGGCCCCGCCGAGAAGGGCTCGTCGGTGCATGTCATCGTCGTCTCTCGCCCGTGGCTTCGGCCGATCGCCGGACAGCCCGACGAGGTCGGGCGTGATCTCCAGGTGTGCAGCAGCCGACACCAAGACGTTGGTCTGGTAGGTCCCCGTGCCGCGTTTTTCCAGACGGGAGACGGCCGGCTGCGACAGGCCCAGCGCTTGTCCCAGCTGGGTCTGGGTCATGCGCCGGTCCTTGCGGACCAGCTCGATGACCCTGCCGTAGTCGCCTCTGCGGGACGCTTCCCGCACCTCCGCCTCGTGCCGCACGGTTCACCCTCCACGCTACGAGCCCATACGGCCCTCGCCGTGCACGCGTATGCGCCGAGCGGATACGCGTATGCGGGAACCGTATGCGTGATGGTCCCACAGCCGACAGTGATCGTTGACTGGTCGTCAGCGGCAAGTGCCCCGGACCCGACCGGAGTTGCCGCCACCCCGGGGCGCCACTGCTTCCCCCGTCAGAGGCGCCCCGGGCCCGCTCCGACCACGACCACCGGAAGGCCCCGATGACCGCAGACACACACAGCAGAACGGACGCCGCGCCCATACGGGCGGTGCTGTATGTGTGCGCCGAGCGGGGACGGGCGAACCCGACCCTGGGCGCGGAACGCGCCGAGCAGGAGGGCCGCGCCTTCGCCGCGGCGCGGGGCATGACGATCGTCGAGACGGCCACCGATCCCTACGGGCAGCCCGACCCGATGTGCCGCAAAGGCTGGAGGCGGGTGCGGGAGCTGGCCAGGCGGGGCGAGACGGACCTGATCATCGTGCGGTGGCCAACGGCCATCGCACCGGACCACGTGCAGGACCTGCGACACCGCGAGGTGAACCAGCTGCGGGAGCAGGGCGTGAGTGTGCGCTACTCCTGGGCGCCGCTCTCGCAACAAGGAAACCGGTGAGATAGACGTGACGAACATGCTCCACGAGCCGCACCGGCTCATAGGCCGCCTGGTCCGCGACACGCTCTCCGGGCAGATCGGTGTACTGCGGGCCATCGCTCCCGCCGGTGACACGCCAGAACCGGCTGCCTGGCTGATACCCGAGGGTGGCGGTACCGAGTGGACGACTACGCCGCGGTCGATCGAGCCGGTCGCGCTCCCCGGCCCCGGCCCACGGAACGAGAGGCGAACGGTGCAACGCAGCGGTTTGTACCTGCAGGGACGCATCGCAGTGTTCGACTGCAAGCTGTGTCCGGGCCGGGGCACGGATGCGGAGGTCGGCGGCGTCGGCGAGCGCCTGGTGCGCTGCAAGGTGTGCCGGTCGTGCGACTTCTGGCTGACGTGCATGGGCTACCGCGCGCTCGGAGACCAGGACCCCGACGGCCGGCGCGTGCTGCGGGTCGCAGGACGGCACTACATGACGTGGACTGAGAAGCAGGGCTGCCCGCCCGAGATCGGATACACCAGCCGCTCCGACCAGCCGTACGTCATGCTGGAGGACGAGGTCGTGCGCAACGCACGCTGGCTGTGGCTGATGGGCTCGATCCCGGAACGCTTCCGCGAACAACTGCCCGACAACGCCCGCTTTCTCACACCCTGACGCCAACCTCGCCGAGCACGGCCCCCGATGAGCACAGAAGATCAAAAGCCCTGACAAGCACACCCCAGATCCGCTACAGAGAGCTACTTGCCACTTCGCCGTAGCTTCGGGAGGACAGGGCCGTCTCACGACACAAGCTCGGCCGCGCTACGCGATCAGAGGCGGTGCAGGGGAGTCGTGCTGTCGGTCCAGTGCCAATTCACCGGTTGCCACTGCCGCTTGAGGAGAGTGCGTTCCTTGGCGTAGGAGCGCAGCGCGTCCTCCACCGCCTGGCCGAGGTCGCCGAGGGAGGCGGGGCAGGGGATGCGGAGCAGCAGGTGCTGCGTGTGGTGAACCAGGATCAGCTCGCCCGCAGGGTTGCAGTCCATGAGCGTGAAGTGCTTGAGCAGCTTGTACCGCTTGTCCTCCAGGTCGAGGCGTTGGGCGCGCACGCCCGTGGCCGTCCAGGCGAACAGCCCGTACCGGTTGAGGTGGTAGATCCGCTCGCGTGCGGGGTCAGCGGCGATCTCGAAGCAGAAGCCGGTGAAGGGGCTGTCGCGGTACAGGTCCATGCCTCCGAGCTGGCCGACGATCTCGCCCTTGTCGCTGACCAGGACGAAGGCGAACCGCTGGCCGCGGCTGCCACCCCGGAAGATGTGCCCGAAGACCGGGACGACGAACAGGTCCTCCCGCACCACTGCGGGCCGGCCGAGCCGGGCGTCGTGCCAGTCCCACTGATGCGCGGTCTGTTCGAGTTCGGTGAGGTGCTCGGTTAGCGAGGGCCGCGGCCGGTGGTCCATGCCGACCGGCTCGCCGTTGAACAGGACGTCCGGCCGCAGGTCAGCTTCGGTGTGCTTGACGGGTTCCCCCTCCATCGACGCCAGGGCCCGCAGCGTCGGCTTCGAGGTGGGGGTGAGGGGCTGGTCGGTGATCGACACGATGTTGTCGAGCAGGTCGGCATAGTTGTAGAGCCCGTACTCGCCGGTCGTGCACAGCATGCGGCCGGCCGGGGTCGTGCTGATCCAGGAGGCGAACGGGTTGCGCGGGCCGTCGTCGTACCTTCTGACGGGCATATGGTGGCGGGCGGTCACCGCCGTGAGGTCCGCGATGACCAGATGGGTCTGGTCCCCCGGCCCGGTGACTGCGAGTGTTCCGTCGGGCAGGACGCACAGGCCCTTGGCCCACCACAGGTCCTCGCCCAGCCCGGTCGTAGGGCCGCCGAACGTGGTGTCCTGGCGCAGGTACTCGCTCTGCCCCGAGACCGCGGTGGCCAGCAAAGTGCCGTCAGGGGCGTACCTGGTCAACAACGAGTAGCCGAAGTCCGCCTTCGCCGGGTCGGCTTCGTCATCACTCACGCCATAGGTGTGACGGTGGACGCCGTAGAGGGCGTAAATCTCACCTGTGGGCGCGGTGGTGACGTCTTCAACCCTCACGCCCCAGCCGTCGGTGTACTTGCGCTCCAGGTCGACCGCATGGTGATCGACGAGCGCGGACGGCAGCGGCACGGGTATGGCGTGAGTCATCTCGCCATACTCACAGACCCCACTGACAACAAGACTGGCGCAGGACCGGGGACCTCCTTCGGTATGAATCCGGCTATCGCCCCCCAGGTGTCCGGGCGCTGACGCCCGGACACCTGGGGGCGGTCAGGTGGCTGCGGGTCCGCGGCGGCCGGGTGTGGTGGCGGCCTCCTCGATGTTCCACCCGTCCCCTACGCGCTTGCGGAGCGTGGCGTAGCTGACGGCGCGTCGGGGGCGGGGCCGGCGCGCCCAGGTCGCCGATGCCCTGTTGCGGAGTCAGGGCCGGTGGGCTCGGCCGGGGACCGCCCGTACCGGCAAGTGGAGCTGAGCAGGCCGATACGCTCGGCCGCTTCAGTCGGCCGCGCTGGTGCGCACTGCCTGGCGTATGCGGGGGTCGGCGGTGCGGTCGTCGGCGATGTGGCTGAAGTGCTGGGCGGATTCCGGGTGGTCGCGCAGGACGGCGGCGACGACGGATGCGGCCTCACTCTTCAGGGCTCGCAGCCAGGGGCCGATTGTGTCCTGGGCGTTCCATTGGTCCCAGGCGCCGTCCCAGGTGCACATGGTGTGGGCGGCCTCTTCCAGCAGATCCCAGTCGCGGTGGCCGGCGGCGTGCGCGCAGACGCCCTGCAGCCAGATCACGACTCCTGCGGCCTCACCGAACTGCACGATGTGCGTGTCGTTTCCGTCGACGTGCTCGGCCAGAGCGTGCAGGATACGGCGGTCTTGTCCTGCGTGTCGTCCCAGGGCGGCTGCCGCCTGCTGGGCGTCCAGGCGGGTGAGCACGCCGACGTGGAGTTCGTAGTCCTCGGGATGGTCGCCGACCAGCAACAGCAGGGAGTCCGCGGCGGCGGCGTCGGCGGCGCCGGCGGCGTGGAGCAGCGTCTGCGCCCTGACGAAGGGGTCCTCCGGGACGGCCGCGTGTTCCCGGTCGATCAGGGTGAGCAGGTCATGGACGGTCTGGGGGCGGTGTTGCGGGTCCTGGTGGGTGGCGGCGCGGACGACACCGCGCCACGGTCCCGGAGGGGGCGGCAGCGGCAGGTTGGTTTGCGGCATCTCGCCGGTGAGGGCCCAGGCGATGACCCTGCCGATGCTGTAGATGTCGCTGGACGCTGTGGCCTCGTGCGGTGTTCCGGACAGTTCTGGTGCGGCGAAGCCCTCGGTGCCGATGTAGAGGCCGGTGCGGCCCACTTTGGTGGTCTGGCCTCGCGGCCGGCGGACGATGCCCCAGTCGGCCAGCGTCCAGCGGCCGTCGAAGTGAAGGATGTTGGACGGTTTGATGTCGCGGTGCAGCCAGCCTTCTGCGTGCGCGGTGGCCAGCACTGAGGCCAGGGCGTCCACCAGGGAGCGCAGCTCGGCCGGTTCCCGCAGCGCTTCTTGGCGTTGGGCGGCAGTCGCGTCCGCCCAGGGCATCACGAACCAGGTGTGGCCGGCGCCGTGGTCGAGAATCGGCATGGCGTGGGGATGGCCGTCCAGCAGCCGGCCGATCTCGATCTCCCGCCGCATGCGGGCCACTTGGCGTTCGGCCGGGTACTTGCTGTGCAGTTTCTTCAGCGCCACCTTCGTGCCGGTGGGCTTGTGCACCGCCTCGAACACGTCTGCCTGGCCCCCGTCCGGTTCCGGTTCGCGCGGGCAGGCGTAGTCCTTGCGTTCACCGCGGGCTGCGCGGCGGACCGCGGCCCAGGCGTCCCGGCCGGGCAGTGCGGACGTCGCGGTGGCCCGGGGAGCGGGGTGTGCGGGGCGGCGGCCCGCCGGGATCCGGCGGGCCTCGTAGACCGGATATCCGCTGACGGTGCGGGCCTCGGCGAGCTCATAGCCGTCGGCGGCCAGATGGTCGTTGACCAGTGCCAGCAACCGCTGGATTTCGCCGGAGTCCGTCCGCACGGCGGGATGGATCATTTCCGCGAGGAAGCGAAGCAGGACCTCGTCGGTGCCGTCGGCGAGCCCGAAACGGTCGTCGCCGAACACCCAGTCGTCTTCCCAGTCCTCGGGATTGTTGTAGCGGTGCTGGACGATGTCGCCCTCGGCCGTCGCGAACCGCGGGTCATGACTTTTCAGGCGGTCCAGGTCGTACAGCCTGCGCAGGAAGGAGACCTCGTTCAGGCTGCCCGACCAGCTCACGCCGGTGCTGCGCAGCGCGTCGAACAGATGCCGCCTGGTGACCTCGGTGAGGGCAGCCGACGGCCCCGTGGGGATGCCGCTGCCCCGGAAGCGGTCGACGACGGTGTCGGCGGAAACGGTGCGGAGCAGGGACGTGCCCGTCACGCTCTCGGTACGGGCGCGGGAGAAGAGGTCCAGATCGAAGGAGACGTCGTTGAGTGCCCGCAGGACGGTGTACTGCAGGTAGGAGCCCAGCTCGCGCAGCCGCTCGTAGTAGGAGTCCCGCAGCCCGAGCGAGAAGAAGGCCCCGTCCAGGGTCTCGAAGTCGTCCGGCAGCGGCGTCCTGGCCGGCGCGGTCATGCCGAACCGGCCGATCTTGACGGCTCCGATCTCCCTGATCGCGCAGCCCGGGTCGACACAGAGCAGCTGGAAAGTCGTCTTAAAGCTGTAGTCATCCCAGTCGTCGCGGACCAGGAAGGCCTGCCCCGGCACGGGGGAGACGGGCCGCCCGCGGACGGGCAGGACAGTGAACTGCACGGTTCCTCCGAAAGAACACCTCGGCCGACGGCCGACGCGTCTGAACAGACAACGCCGGGGGCTTCGATGACGACTGCCCCGGGGCTCGCCGACGGCAATGCAGCCGCCCTGAGCGAGCAGCTGTCAGACGGCGGGCCAGAGCCGATGACGGCTACTGGCCGGGGTGGACGGCTTGGACACCGGTGCCCGCGTACGCCTTCGGCGTCAGTGTGAGGAGGAACCGCCCGGCCGGATGGGCGGCGGAGGGCCGGGCCGCGTGGATGGCGTGGACGACGGCCCAGGAGTGCCCGAAGCGCAGCAGCTCGGTGGCCGTGACCGCTGCGTCGGTGTCGAACGCCTCGAGGCGGATGAACCGCAGCCCCTTGATGTAGCCGAGCAGGCCCGGCCGTTCGGCGTCGCCGGCCGTCAGGGACAGCACCGGCGCGTACAGCTCCCCGAGTCCGCCGGAGGCCTGGACGTAGAAGGCGGCGACCGCCTCGTTGAACGGGTCCTTCGGGTCGTACAACGCTCCCGCGGTCGTGTGGTCCAGGACGACCGAGATTCCCGCCACTACGCGGCCGCCCGCGGGGTGTGTGCGGTGGCCCCCAGGCGCTCCAGCAGCGCCCGGGCCTTCGCCTCGGCCTCCGGGCTCGGCGCGCTGCCGAGGGCGGAGGCGAGCTCGGCACGGGCCAGCTCGGCACGCTCGGCGTACTCGGCCTGCGTGGGCGTGCTCTGCGCGAGGTCCTCGACCAGGCTTCGGATGGTGGTGCCGTGCTCGGCGGCCAGCCGGGCGAGCCGGTCCCGCGCGGCCGTGCTCACCTTGATGCTCGTCTCGTCTGCTGCCATACCCCGACTCTACCGCGTCCCTCTACTTTGAGTAGAGGGATCGGGTCGTGGGCGGCAGCGCGCCTGGGAAACTGGCCTGACTCAGACACCGTGTCTGGTCAGGGTGCGCTTTCAGTGTGCGGTTGGCGCGCGAGATGTACGCCCCCTGGAACGTCCTGGGCCAAGGTGCAGCGTGTCCAGAGCCGGGCCCTCGGGCGGCAGTGGTCCGACCCGGCTGCTCGCTGCTACGCGAGTCTTGCCGAGCAGGAGGCGCATCGTCCTGCGTGGGAGCGGCGCCAGCGCTTGGGGCCTCGCCTGCCCGGATGGCCCCTGCGTCCCGCCGGGCGGACCGTCACGGCAGATGCTCTGCGCCGGTGTCCCGCCCGGCAGGACGCCGCGCCCACACAGCGTTCACCAGTACATGCGTCCCGAAAACTGGCAGCGCCGACCAGCTCAGGACGACAGGGGCCGTGCATGGCAGCGGACGAAGCAGCCGCTCAGGAGGCGCATGAGGGACGCCTGACCGTCTACCAGGCTCTGCAGTTCGACGAGGCGCTCTATCGCCGCTTCACCGCGCTGCACGAAGCCGGGCATGCTGTCGTAGCCCTGGCAACGGGTGACGCCTCCGTCTCCGAATGCGTGATCGCCCCGACCCAGATGGCTGGGGCAAACCAAGCGGATGCCTACACCGACGTCAGTTGGAGATCAGCAGCAGCCCGCCTCACTCTGCTGTACGGCGGACTCGTCGCCCAGCAGCGGTGGCTTTATGAGCAGCAACTGTGGAGTCCTCTGCGGGAATCCGCTGTGCAGGCTTTGGCTCGTCATGACTTTGCCGCCCTCATGGCCGCGGGGGCAACGGCAGAGCAGCTCGAACAGGCGCACACTGCTGCTCTGGCCTTCCGGGACCGCCACTGGCCCGTGATCACCGCAGTGAGTGAACTCCTGGATCACAACGGCAGAACCACCGGCGCCGAAATCGAAGCACTGATCCGTCATGATCCGGCCGGCGACCGAACTCCCACACCGCTGACGCTGACCGATCACCTGCGGGCGCGGGCAGAGGCTCTCATCACCGCGAGCCGACAACGCGCGCGGCGCGGGCTCCACACTTCACGATCCGATCACCAGTCCAGGCAGCCCAGTCCTGCCGAGCCTCCTGTGCCGCCCGGTCCGGGATGGCGACCGGATTCCCTGCGCTGACACTCGGCCCAGACGGCCGACTGACATGACCGCGGCAAAGCCGTCCGCCTTCACGGAGGCACTCCGTGCGGGCTCGCGCCGGGGGCGCGCGACCACCGCCACCCTCGTTCCCACGCGCGGACCCCGCTGAGCGGAAGGTGTTCCGTCCCGCGGGACGTCTCACCGGACCGGCATCCGCACGTCCGGCCCCCTGCCATGCTGGCCATTCCACAGTCCGTCGGCACCACCGCGGCCGAAGCAGAGAGGGAAGAGGCAGATGCTGGACGCCGACCTGTTGCAGCACCCAGTGATTCGCAACCGCGTGGACGCGCTCGTCAACGCCCGGGGCGGACTGGTCGTCTACGAGCAAGGCATGGGGGGTCGGGAGACGCTCGTGGCGGCGGCCGTGGGGATCGCGGCCGCCACCGGCAGGACCCTGACGGTCGTCGACGCCGAGTTACTCCGTGAGGCAACCGCCCGCCTGACGAAGCAGCTTGGCCTAGCCGAGCACACCTTCCTGTCTCCCGAGCAGGCCGCGAACTGGCCGACCGGATTCACCCTGGACACAGTGCTGGCCGTCCACGGGGATGTCCTGCGCAACCCGGACCTGGTGGAGCCGCTGCGCAACGCAGCCCTGACCGCCCGCCTGCACGGGCATCTCGTCGTCGCCCGCCACCCCTACGGCAGCGACAGCCTCGACCCCTACACGCCCCTGGTGCTTGAGAACCGGGTAACGGACTTCATGCCGACGACCGCAGGGGCGGACCGCAGCAGCCCGGACACGCCGGGGCCGGTCGACAGACGGGCGCAATCCCCCGACTTCCAGGCACAGAACGCCCACGAGCCGACCCGGATCCCGCGCGAGAGCGACCAACAGGCACAAGCACTCGTACAAAAGTGGGTTGAACAGCTGGAGTCGCTCAACGACACCGAGCCCGCCGGCCTGAGCGACGAGGCACGGGAGCGCGGACGGTCCTACCGCACGGTATGGAACCAGCTGCGCCGGGCGTGGCCCGATGCCCCGGATACCGTCCAGCAGGACTCCAACGGTGTTTTTTGGGTCACTCAGGACCAATCGGCAGGGCCCGCGGGCACCTTCGCAGACCTGGAAGTCAAACGACAGTTCCTCGCCGATCTCGAGGCTGAGCGCACAGCCTCAGCCCCGGACCTTCACCCCCGCACGCCCCCGCAGCAAAGCGAGGCACACCAGGACCCGCACGACAGCCCCCTCCACGCCCCGCAGCCAAGGCCCCATCCCGCCCCCGAAGGGCGGGCCGCAGCCGACGGGGAGGCAGAAACCCAGCACACGCAGCGAACCGCAAAGCCCAACGACCAGGTCGAACCACCCAGCTCGGCAGACAACGAGCCGACCACCGCCTACCAGGAGTTCCGCGCACTGGTCGAGGACCCCGACGCACTGCAGGCGGTGCAGCAAAGGATCGCCAAAGTGCAGGCGGACACGTCCCGGCGTCTCCAGCAGGCCGCCGCAGCCCTCGACACGCCCCTCCCCGACCACCCGGCCTCACCCCGGGCCGCCCGGCCGAGCGGGAACGATGCCGCACACCGCACCACCCGCGAAGCCCACACTCCCGCAGCACCCCCAGCGCCGGACCTCCGTCCGTAACACAAGCGTTCCCAGGACCGGGACCGGCGCATGAGCGGCACCAGCCTCGCCCGCTTCCGGCGCAGGGGCGTCGTCGGTGCCGCAGGGGAACGGCCCGACGCCAGCCGGGGGAGGAGATCGGGCGCGCTCTTCTCCGCGGCGGCCGCCCGCACAGCCCGCGCGGACCGGCCCAGAGCATCCACTCGCGGCAGGGTCACCCTCACTGCCCCGGCTCGTTGAGGAGGACGACAGCAATGGCCGTAGACGAGAAGACGCGGGTGAGAGCGATGACGCAGCCGGCCCAGGCACAACAGCCGTTGTGGCGCCGCTACGAGGAGCCGGACGACCGGGGCCTGATCGACGCCGTGTGCGAAGAAGTGCGCCTGCTCGCTGAGCACGGCCCCGAAGACCCCGGCCAGACCATCGCTCTGGCGGTCGCGGGGGCCGAAGCGGCCGAAGGGCTTGCGGCCGCGCTGGAGGACCCCTGGGCGCTGTACACGCCGCAGCAGGTGGCAGTGACCGCCTCCGCCCTGTTCACCCAGATCACCGCGGCCGGTACGGCGCTCGAGAAGCTCGACCGGCTCCTGGACGTCATGGCCGAGCGCGGAGACATCACCGAGCCCGATCACGACGGGGTGGGGGAGGTCGAACGCCTGTGCACCGCGCAGAGCACACTAGGTGCGGCGGGACAGGAGGCCGCCGGCGCCATCGACGTGCGGGCTTGTGACGAGGCGGTGGACATCCTCACCTCCACGCCCTGCACCGCGGTGATCCCTACCGACACCCACGAGACTCTCACCCAGCTGGCCGGCCTGCTCGGCGACAGCGCCACCCTCGTCCCCGGCTGCCGTCTGCCCCACGGCACGGACTCTGCCCACCAGGATTTTCAGGACGGCTGCGGCTGCCGCATCGAACTGACCGGCCGCGACAATGCCGCCTGGACACTGCAACGTTCGGACGCAGCCTGGTACCTCATGCCCCTGGCCAGCCCTCACGACGGCGGCAGCGACCTTTCCGGGATGGAACTCTCCATGACCGAGACCTGTCCCCACCCCCGCCACTTCGCGCTGCTGCTCCACCGCGCCCTGGACACGGCCGCCTGACCGCGGGGCCTGTGTCGTTGTGCCGCCGCACGAACCGTCCGGGCCCAGCACCCCTGGCGCTGCCGCCCGCGCAGGCCAGGAGCGCGGCCGCCGCTGTCCACCCGGCCGGGGGAGTCGTCGCTCTCCGTCGGCCAGCCGGCCTGGTGGATGACGGCTACTGGTCGGGGTGGACGGCTTGGACGCCGGTGCCCGCGTACGCCTTCGGCGTCAGCGTGAGGAGGAACCGCCCGGCCGCTCGGCGTCGCCGGCCGTCAGGGAGAGCACCGGCGCGAGGCCGCTGCCATGTTCCTCACTCTACCGCGCCCCTCTACTACTGGTAGAGGAAACGTGGCTGTACGGCAGCCCGCGCGCGGAAGGCTGCCCTCGCACGCCCTGCGTCCGAGGGGAGGCACGCCTTCTGTACAGGGTTGGTACGCGAGACGTGCACTTGGGTGCTACCGCCCCGGTTCGCAACCGCTACCGCTCACAGCGGCTCCAGCAGACCGTGCTGCTCGGCCCACTGGGCGACGGCCCCACACGTGCGCTGGGAGAAACCGGCGGGGTTGAGTTCCCCGGCGCGGGTGATCAATCCGCTCTCGGGATAGCCGTACGCCTGCAGGAGTTCGTCGGCGAGGACAGCGGCAGCTTGCAGGAGGCCGCGCCCTTGATCGGCGAGGCTGTCCAGGAGGACACCGGCGGCTGCCGTGGCGTGCGGGTAGGACTCGGATGTCAGGGGCCGCGGCCGGCCTGTGGCCGGATCGATCCGGTCGACGCGGAACGGCGCGATGTCCGGCCGGTCGAAGTCAACGACCCGGGCCTGAGTCGGGTGCGCGGCCATGTCGGCCACCAGGGTGACGCCGACCTGCGCGAGACCACCGGCGGCTGCCCGGTCGCGTGCGTGGGCGGCCAGGAAGGGCAGCGCGCACAGCAGCGGATACACCACCTCACCGGGTTCTGCGGTGTACAGGCGGGCCTCCTCGGAGTCGTCCACGTGGATCCGCCCGGTCAAGGGCAGGGCGATGGTGGCGCTGCCGTCGCGGTGCAGCTCGGCGCGTACGGAGTACCGGCCCGCCCCTCCCGTCACGATCAGGCGCCGCGGACCGACGCTCACCCGCCCGAAGGCGCCGCCCGGCTGGCCGAGGTAGAGCTGGGCGCTAAGGAGTTCCTGCCGGTAGCGGTCGAAGCGCGCAGAGTCGATCACCATGTCGCCGGGCTGCTCGGGGACCACGGTGACGATCAGGTGCGGTGTGGTGCGAGCCGCCAGGGCATCGACCAGGTCCTCCTCGATGTCGGCCAGGCGCCTCTCGCGCTCGGCGGCCGCGGTAAACCGCGCCCGGTAGGCGGTGGCGACGTCCGTCTCGGTCAGCCACTCGGTTCTGCTGCCGCCGCGCCGGGGGTAGCGCAGCGTGTTCTTGGACGGCCTGCTCGCAGGGGCTGTCACGGCGTGCGGGCCGGCGGGACTGCGCGGCACGGCCAGCAGCAGGAAACCGGTGCCCGGTGCGGCGGGGGTGTGGACAGCGATGGGCTCGTAGGGGACGGGCGGTGCTGTGTTGGAGACGATGACCTGCCGGATGTGCCGCAGCCGGGCGTCGTCCAGGTCGACGTCGAGCACCTTGCTGGGCACGCCGTCGTTCTCCGCCATGCCGATGATGAGGAGTCCGCCCAGGTGATTGGCGAAGGCGCTGATGTCCTTGGCCAGTTCCTCGCGGCCCCGGTCGTCTGGACGGTAGTGGTCCTGCTTGTAGTCGAGGTCTTCACCCTCGGCTGCTTCGGGACTGCCCACGAGCTCGGCGATGCTCCGGTAGTCCAGTTCGTCGAGCCGCCGGCCGAACAAGCCCTCGATCCTGCCCAGTCGCGTCACCATGTGCAGACCCTACTGACGGTGCGCACGGCTGCGCCCGAGATCCGGACGGCTGCCCGGCCGCAGGACGAGCAGCCCAAACTCAGTTCGCCGAAGCCCGCCACCGCATCGGCATCCTCGACGCCGTCGACCACGGCCGCGCCCTCGGAGCGCGGCGCGTCATGGGCGAGCGGGACCAGGCGCTGAAGCGCGCCAAGGACGCCGAGAGCGTCGACACGATGCGCCGCCGCGCCCTGGCCGAAGCCCTGGGCGTCCACCCAGACACCCCGTGGCCCACCCTGATCGGCCACGCCCGGGAGGCACACCAGTTGGCGACCCGCGCGGCCGCCGAGCGGCAGGAACGCGCGACCGGCCCGGAGGGCGAGCACGGGTCCGCCCTCGTTGAGTTCCAGGCCGTCACCGCCCGCGTATGCCAGGTGCTGCAGGAAGCCGAAGAGCACCGCGAGGCGACTGACCCGAGCGAGCTGCAGGACTGCGCGATGTGCGGGGACGACCACGCCGCCGAAGCGCTCCGCGTCCTCCGCGGCACGGGCGCGCCGAGCGTCGACATCCTGGTGGACTGCGCCCAGCTCACCCGGCAGCGCGACGGGTGGCAGCTCCGGGCCAGTCTTGCCGAGCGGGAGCTGCGGACGCTGCGGTCCGGGATACGGGCCCTGGGAGGGGACCCGACACAGGTACAGAACCTGTGGGCCCAGCTCCGCATGCGTAACCGGCAGTGGGCCGACGCGAAGCGCGAACGGGACGAGTACGCGGGCCGCTGCGGTGAAGCCGAGGCCGGCGAGGACATCGCACGCCACCGCGCTGAGCAGGCCGCCGCCGCCCCACGGGAGACGCTGCGCCTGCTGAGCCCTGTCCAGATCGCCGGCGCCGTGGCGTTCTACCAGGCGACGAAACACCCGGTCTCACCCGGTGACTACGACCGATGGACCGCCGCCATCGAGGGCGCCGTGCCGTCGGAGGACAGCCCGCGGTGCGCGGTGTGCGGGGACCAGGTCGCCGAGCACGCCGGGCGGATCTGCGAGCGTCGAACCTCACCCCGCGTGAAGCAGGGTGCGGCCGTCGGCTCGAACTAGGCTCCGAAGCATGAGCACCCCCGATCCGTCCGCGTTCGACCCGCACGCCTTCCCTGACGACCTGGTCGCCGCCCAGCGGCAGGCCGCTGAGCTGTACGCCAAGCTGCACACGCTGCAGGCCCGGCTCCCTTGGTCCCGTGAACCTCACGACGGATGGCCGGAGGAGACGGAGCGGGGACGCGCGCACCCTGGGCGGCCCGCGTCGCCCGGCTGGACGGAGGCGGAGGCCGCCGAGTACGACCAGCTCCTCGAGGACCTGCGGAAGACGACCGCTGTCGTGCAGACACACGGCTGGTGGGAGCGCTGCGATCAGGAGGGCATCAAGGGTGCGGACGTGATTGCCGCCCGGATGGCACTCAAGCGCGCCCCGGGCGCCGTGCCCGGCCATGACACTCCGGCAAAGGAGGGCGCGGCCCTCGAGCAGGACGACGTCCGCCCGGCCGCCTGAACCGATTTCCGGGCCCGGTCCTGTGCGATCGGGCCCGAGCGCACCGAAGGGGTACAGGGCGCCCCGCACGAGGCGCGCCCCCCGCTCGAAGGGCCACCCCATGGCTGACGTCGTCCGTACCTACGTCGTGACCAACTCCAGCGCGCTGTTCGGCCCCGGCCGCCGCGTCACCTTCCGCAGCTCCGCCCCGGCCGCCGCGTCACCTTCCGCAGCTCCGCCCCGGCCGGTTCCGTCATCTTGCGCGAGGTCGACGGCCGGTCCGTCCGCGTGCTGCTCCTCGACACCCCGCTGACCGGCGGCCGGTACGCCGCGGAGCTGCAGATCAGCTACCTGTAGGCGAACCGTTCCGCGGGCCCCGTACGCGCTCCGCGGTGCGGGGCTCGCGGCAATCCCCCCTGCCACTGCTCATTCACGCTCTGGGACGGCTCCGAGCCGCTGCTGCGGGCCACGCGCAACCCGGGCTGCGGCCACCGGTACAGGCGCGTGCCCACCCGCGTGTCCCCAAGGAGATCGACGGACACCTGGTAGTACACGGCGCCGTCCGCCCAGTCCTGACGAGCGAGCACCGGCGCGTACCGCCACGCCCCGGCCGACCACACTCGTAGCGCGGGCCGGTCACTGCGTGGCCACGTCCACACCTGCGGCCGCGGCCCGTCTTCCGGACGCCACGGGCGGGCCGGCTCCGGCTCCTCGATGCTGCTCATGACCTTCGACGGTAAGGCAGCGCGCGACGCAAGAGCCGCCCGGCCTCCACGATCCATGCCTCATCGTTCGCATGGAAGGCCACGCCGTGAAGACCCAGCTCCATCACGACCGCACCGCCCGCCTGATCACAGCCGTCGGAGCGGGGGTTCTCGTGTTCGTTCTGGTCGTGCTGTTCGCCTGCCTGATCGGCGGCGGTGAGAGCCGCGGCGGCAGCTCCCGCCACTGCCCGGCCCACGTGGGCACCGTGGATCTGGTGACGTGCCTGCCGTACGGCTCGGCGGGCACACCGCCGGCTGCTACCAACCATTCCGGGAGCGGCTCGAGCACCGCGCGCAAGCCCGCTCAACCGAAGGCGCCCGCCGTGAAGGCTCCGGTCGCTCCCGCGCCCAGGGCCCCGGCGGCGCCGCCCCGCGTGTCCCTGGGCAAGCGGTGACCGGCCGCCGAGCTGGGCCTGAACCATCCTCTTCTCCCCGCTGCGCCCCGGCCGGACGACTCCCCGGCCGGGGCGCAGCCGTTTCCCCGGGCGCGCGGCCCGCCGTGCGGACGAGGGCAACCGACACCTACGTCGTGAAATGTGACGGACGTCATATGCATTACGGCCCGTAGTTGGCATGCGCACGACCATTCCCCCGCTGGGGGAATCGCCCCAGGTAGATCGCTTGTGTCTGGATGCGCATTTGCCTAGTAAGAACCGTCACAGACGGTTACGACCTTCTGCCCTTCTCGGAACCGTCCTTGCCGCAACTGCGGGGTCAACCCACGCCCCCTCTGGTTCCCTGTACGTGCGACACCACCCGAAGCCCGAGCCCCGAGGGTCTACGGCACCGCGGTCCGCAGAACACGGGCCGGGCCCTGGCCTCACGCCAGGAACCTAGGGAGGTGATCGCAATGCGCAAGTTCCGCATGGGCTGCCTGGCCGCCGCTGGCTTGATGGCAGCCGCGTACTGGACGCTGCGCGCCGTGCAGGCCGGTGTCGACCTGTACGGAAGCGTCGGGCTCTGATGGGCACCCACCAGAGCACCGACACCCGATGAAGCAGTGGGGTCCCGAAGGATTGCGGCCGGAGGGACCCCGCTGTCACAAAGACGGACGAGCCGCCTCGTCGACACCATGGCACGGCCGTACCGCTCGGCGCTACCGGACTCGCGTCACGGTGACGACCGCATGCCGGGTCGTACCTGACAGCACTTCGACAATGACGTCCTCCCTGGCAGCGACGCGGTACGCGTCCCCGCCGCTGGTCCGCGCCTGCGGTCCGTGGTCTTCCCCGCGGAGGACGAGCGCGACCTGAGCCGCCAGGGGTGCTGTCAAGGTCTGCGACAGCGCGATACGTCCGTCAGGAAGGCACACGACCAGGTGCCGGGGGCGTACAGCCGCCCCGGTGAAGCCCACGACTACCGCGTCGACTGTCTCGGCATGCCGGACCTTGCGCCGCTGCCTCGAGCCTCCGCGATACGTCGACGCCCCTGCCTTCACCACCAGGCCCTCGATGCCGATCGCCTGCAGCGACTCGTACCAGAGGGTCCCGGTCCGTGGTGGTGGGCACGGCCTGCAGCGGCGGTTCAATGTCGTGTTCCGCGAGGACTTCCTCGAGCGCGGCCCGGCGGCGTACGTACGACCAGCCGCGGACGTCGCCATGATCGGGGTGTTGCAGGATGTCGAACACCGCGTAGTGCGCCGGGTGGTCCTCCTTCCTGGCGTGGCCGCCTGCCGGCTACCGCGTTGACCCTGAACCGGCTTACTGGCAGCTCACCTCGACCACTTCTGCTCTTTGTGCTTTCCCCTTGCTGATGGCTTCCACATTGACGGTGACGGTATCTCCCTTGCCGAGCTCCATGAAATGGTTAACCCCTTCTGAGTAGAAGGTTCCCTGCGCGTCGTAAAAAAGGACCGTCACGGCACCGACAGGACACTCCTCCCCTCGGTTCTTGACCTTGACGACGGCCATTGCGTAAGCCGGGTCCGAGTCGGAGCGCATGACGTCCACGACGTTTACATCAGCATCGACTTCAGTTTCGTACTGGCCCAGCCCATCGCTCACGTCCGACGTGTCGTCTTGCGTCAGCTCGTCGTCTCGAGCTGGTGCCTTTGCCTCCTGAGAGACCGTAGCCGACTGAGGCTCAGCAGTCTCGGACGATCCTGAGCAGCCGCTCACCGCAAGCAGGCTAGCTGCGACGGCTATTGCGGCTATAACGCGCTTCATCACAGGCTCCCGGGTTACCCTGACGTTCGCTTCTCGCTGGGAAACTTGCACTTCTACACCCCTACATTTCAGGCTGGCCGACCAGGCCGCTCATCAACGAGCCGGTTCATGAACCCTGCTCACATGCACAACACCACAAGACCCACTCCCACGGACAGCGCTGCACGCCCCGCGCGAACGACTGCCTGATCGGAATTCGCCGTCCCTTGTGCACAGGAGTCGGGAAACCATCCATGTAGCGCTGCCACCCGCTCGGCTGGGTGAGTCCATCACTTCACAGCGTCGGCTTCTGATGCCGTGCGAGGAGGCTGGTGAAGAAGTCCTCCAAGAGCCGCCTGCCGCCCGGCTCCTTCAGTTCCCAGCCGCCGAAGCGGTAGATCTCGTATCCGGCGAGCCGCAGCCGGCGGTCTTCGGCGACCATCTCCGCATACAGCCGCGGCACCGCGGTATGCGTGATGCGCCCTTGCCCGTCGGGCGGGTTGGGCCGGCCGTAGTGCTGTACTCCGTCGACCTCGATGACGATGCGGGAGCGGTCCGGGGCCAGGAGCAGGAAGTCCATCCGCTGCCGGTACAGCGCGCCGGACTGCTTGCCGCTCTTGCGTGTGTAGGGGTCGTAGTGGAGGTAGACCTGGGGGATCAGCGCGGGCAGGTCGAAGCCGCCTTCCTCGGCGTACCGGGCACAGTAAGTGATCATGAGGAGCTGCTCGGGCTTCGAGTCCAGCGACCGGTACAGACGCCGGTACAGGCCGTCGGCGGCCGTCTTCTCGTCGGCGTCCGGCTGGTGGTTCTTCTGCCACCAGGCGACCATCTGCCGCCAGGTGAGCCCGTGCGGGGGCAGGGGGTCGGTGAACACCAGGCACGTGTCGGCGTGACGGACGATCTCGACCTCGTTGTTCACCGCGTCCCGCAGCACGATTTCCGGCTTGACTCCGTCGGCGGCGAAGATCAGGTTCTTGAAGCTGCCCGACGGCCCCTTGGTGAAACGCCGTTCGTACTCCAGCTCCTGCAGGTCCTCCAGCGCGTCCCGCGTGGGGCCGAGGATCTGCTCGATGCAGTCCCGCCGCGCCTTCCAACTGCCGCTCATATCGTTGGCGCGCCAGTAGGCGCCGAACCCGCGCGGTCCGTCGAAGGTACGAAACGGCCAGGCGGGCGGCTCCAGAGCCAGGCGCTCCAGGACGGCACGGTGCGCCTTGATGACCAGGGGCACGCTCTCGTCGTCCAGATGCCGGCCCTGGCCGTCGGTGCCGTAGGACACGAAGTCGTGGTGCAGCAGCCGGGTCAGCGCGATCGCCACCTCCAGGTCGGTGTGCCCGGCCGGCGGACCGAACCGCAAGGATTCGACCAGCGCGACGTCGAGCACCCAGGGCTGCGCCCATCCGTCACCACTGCTGAAGAACGCCGTCAGCTCCACGCCCACCCCCATCGTGATCCTGCAAGGACATCGTCGGCCGCCAGCAGCACGCCGCCAGAGTCCGTTTCCCGCGCTCTTCTCCTCTGCCTCCCGCGCCACCGTCGTCTGCAGGGACTCGGTGGCAGGGCTTGCCGCCATGGCCGCGTCCCGCACGACTGCCGGGCCACCGCGACCACGTCCCGGTCGTTCCCCTGCCCGGCTCGGCGGCCTCCCCTGTCACCCGTCGGTGCCGTTGGTGCGCAGAGGCCCGAGGTAGCGCACGGGCGGGAAGCGCTTGGCGACGCGCATCGTCACGGTGGCGTGCCCGTGCGCGGCGAGGTCGCGCCGGGCCTCCTTCATGTTGAGGATCTTGTCCATCGTGTAGACCTCTGTGCATGGCCCGAGGTCGATCTGGTGCTCGCCGAGGGTGAAGAGCATGCCCTCGTAGCCGGCGGTGACACGGAACATCCCGGCGCGGACGTCGCCCAGTTTGTCGAGGGCCTCGGCGCTGTCGACGCCCACGGACACGGTGCCGCCCCGCAGCACGGTCTCCTCTCCGTCGAGAAGGGCGAGAATGTCTTTGACCTCGCGTGCATCGCGCTTGGTGAAGTTTTCGGGGACGGGAAAGAAGCGGCCGGTCCTGTTCTGCAGCCGGCTCAGGCCGTCAAAGGCGTCGGCCCACAACCTGGCCTCGCCCGGATCCCAGCCCTGAGGCGTCATGCTCGTGCTGACCGGTGCCTGCACCCGGCCGGCCGGCCCCCCGGCGAAGGCGAGCTCCATGACATGACCGGGCGTGGCCTGGCTGAGCAGCCGCAGCACCGGCACCAGCGTCTGCGGCATCGCCGCCTCAGGCGGCTGGAAGGTGAACTTCAGCTGGGCGGAGCGGTCGCGCTGGCTGTAGCGCAGCCGCACGCGCATCACCCCGGTCGCGTCGCTGCCCTGCAGGGTCCCGCCGTCCAAGCCGCTCACCCGCTGTGTGAAGCACACAGGCAGGGAGGCGAGCGGAACGCCCGAGGGCAACTGGATGACGACCTGCCCCCGCAGCGGCGGCGTCAGCTCCTGCCGAGGCGAAGTGATGCGCACACCGCCTACCGCGACGCGCTCCAGCCCCAGCCCGGCGGGGCCCGACAGCGCGGCTTCAGCGAGGTTGTCCGCGCTCAGCTCCACCTCTCCGCCGAAGCGCATGACCTCCTCGAACCGCTGCCTTCGGCGGGTCTCCTGCGGGTCATCCTCGGCGAAGCGGACCCGTCCGGTGAACCGGATCGCGCTCTGCCCGTCCGGGGCGGGGCCGCGGGGTGTCAGGTGCACGGCCGTTCGGCCGTCGGCGTCCAGGCAGGTGTGCACCGCGTAGTGCGGGGAGATCTCCTGGACCCTCCCGTGCAGCGCGCGGGCACGCTCGAGGTAGTCACTGATCCCGCCGGCCAGCACGTCGCGCTCGGCACGTGCCTCGGCGATCCGCTCCAGGATGTAGTCGGCCGATTCCTGCAACGCGTAGCGCACCAGCTCGGGATGGGCCGCGCACTTCTCGTCCAGCCAGCTGAGCCCCCGCCAGTGCCGCACGAATTCGAACTCGCCGCGCAAGCCGTCGAACCAGGACTGTTCGGCAGGGGTCGGGTCGATCGGTACGAGCAGATCCCAGTGATCCGGCTGGTGACGGGCCACCGACACCAGAGACTTCCGTACCTGCCGGCGGCGGCCGGGCGTCATGCGGCCGGTGAACGACTTCGCCTCGTACACGACCAGTTCGCCGTCGTCGGTGTACTCGAACAGATCCCGGCCGCCGTCACCGCCCGTCCCGTCGACCGGCTGCGCCCGTTCTCGAAGCCGCATCACCAGCAAGGTCACCAAGGACTCCGACAGCCTGGCGTTCTCGGCCAGCCTCTCCCACGGAACTCTCACCACAGGCCCACCCTACGAACCCCCACTGACACCACACCCTGCCCAGCTACGTCGAACTCACCATCCGGACGCCCCTCCTGGCCAAGGGCGCCGCGCCGGCAGCCGCCGGCCGGCTGCCGCCGTCTCCTCACCCGCCCACGCGGCGGAGACACTGCCTCTGATGGAAGCGGTCGACAGGCTCGCTGCGGCGGGCACGGCGCCGCGTGAGGGCTGCACCCGTGACAGCTTCCGCCACTGGAACACCGGTGCCGACCCGGACGACGGCTGTCACACCCGCGCTGAGGTCCTCATCCACGAAGCCGTCGAGGCACCGGCCGTCGGGCCGAACTGCCGTCTGGAAGGCGGGAGCTGGCTGTCTGCTACGACAACGTCACCGTGACGTCGGCCTCCGGCCTGGACATCGACCACATGGTGCCCTCGCCGAAGCCTGGGACAGCGGAGCATCGGCCTGGACCGCGCAGCGCCGCGAGGCGCCGGACGGTATCGCCGGACCGCGCGCGAGCGTGTCGACGAAGGCATCCGTGCGCGCGTTCACCACTCCGCTCGTCGTTGCGGACAATCGAGGACGTGAAGTCCGCGGTGCAGGTGACGTGGTCGAAGCGTATGGGCGGTGGGAGCATCACGGACCCGGAACTGACGGCGTTCGCCAAGGAGAGCCAGCAGGGTGGCCGAATGGAGGTCCGTCTGGACTAGCCTGACATGCCAGTGCCCCCGCCCACTGATCCTGGGCGGGGGCACCTCTGCGTGCAGGCTCAGACCCGGAGGAGCACGATGTGGCCGTCCTCGGACAGGCGGCGCCAGAACGTCCCCTCGGACTCGTGGACCGTGCGGGTGGCTTCGACGGGATCCTCGGTGGTCAGGATGGGCTCCCAGTCGTCGGGTCCGGGATGACTGCGCACCGTGCCATCGACCTGGTACGTGGCCACGGTCGCCCTCACTTGTCGGTGTCGGTGAAGACGCTGCGACCCTGGCTCTCCAGTTCGGCCAGACGCACCAAGTCCCCGGCCGCGCGGTTGGTCACGCCGTACTTCTTACGGAGGTATTCGGCGGCCAAGCGGAGCGTCTCTTCGCGGCCTGAGTTCTCCTTCACTTCGGCTACGAGTTCATCGGCGCGGGCGAGCCCGACCTTGTCCTTCAGGTGGTGGATGATCTGGTCTTCGGCGGAGATGGGCATGGTCGGGGTCCTCACTTCTCGGTGGTGCGGTCGGCGAGTCGTGCGAGTGCGGCCCCGGTGTCCGGGGCGGTGCCGGCGAACCCGCCGCCCTGGTCGTAGGCGATGGGCATCTGTCCGACTCGGGTGGGGATCAGGATGGAGCCGACGAACGCGTCGTCGGTGGGCTGGTCGCCCTTGAACAGCCACAGGTAGCCGGTGCCGAGGCTGTCGGTGCCGGTGGCCATGGTGTGGCCGGGTGGGGTGCGGTCGTCGGTGCCGTGCCACTTGATGGTGGCGTCGGCGGCGCGAAACTTTGCGGGCATCGTGTCCTCACTTCTCGGTGGTGCGGTGGTGCCGGTTGACGATGCTTTCGCGGGCGCCTCGGTAGCCGCAAAAGCGTTCCCAGGGCCGGGACCAGCGCATGAGCGGCGCCCGGCCGGTGTGACCAGGTAGCTGCACCGAGCCCGGACCGGATAGCGCCCGCCGGACCCTCCAAACACTCCACTCACCGTCGCAAATTGAAGTGCACGGGTTACGGTGCCAGCGCGTTGGCCACCCGGTCCAGACGATCGGCAGACAGCGCAAAGCTGTTGGCGGGGTTGCGGAAAGAGTACGCGCCATCGTTGACGGAGAAACCGCGCTCGGCTGACGTCCAGCGCGCAGGGCCGGGAGCCCCTTGATCCTCCAGGAGAACAGCGGCGAGGGGTCCGGGATCCTCCACGCTGGTGCGGGCGCGTAGCGCGTCCGCCAGGCGGGCAATGGCATCGTCGGGTACCTCGTCGTCCCCGAACGCCGGCAGTAGGAGCAGCAGGCGAGCGTGCGGATCTGTGGTGCTGCCGCCGGGAAGCGTGTTGTCCGAGGCCGCGACGAGCTCGGGCCAGGACAGGCCCGGTCCCATGAAGTGCCCGTCGTCGCGAGCGAGAAGCTCGGCGCGGTCCCAGTCAGGATGATGGAGGAGGTAGTCGGTGCCGGCGTCGTCCGTGAAAGTGCGGTAGACCACGTGCAGACGGTGATCAGCAGCGAGTGGAACCGTGAAGGTCGGCCACTCGGCCCGTTCCCACAACCGTCGCTGGAAGTCTCCAGCTGCGTCGTAGTCCGCGCCGAACAGCAGCTCTTCGGCATCTTCGCTCTGGACACACGAGTAGAGGTGCCCCAGCCAGAAGTGCGGTTCGTCCAGGAGCCCAGCCTGGTACGTGAGGGGGCCACCGTCGTAACCCGGTATCCGGGCAGGATGCAGATCTGCACTGTTCATCACGGAGGACATCGTGCCTCCCAGGTTCAGTGCCCTTGAGGCCGGGCGCGCAAGCCGACCTTTGCGGGACAGCCCTTAGCTTTCGAAAACCGCGGGCCCACGCCCGGGGGCGGTTACCGTGTCCGCCATGAGCACGTCCGGCCCGAGCGCCGCCCCGATCCCGCTGCACATCGCTGGCGAACCGCTGGCACCCCCGGCCCCCGACGTGATCGGCACGTCCGCCGGGGCGGGCCGTCGGCCCGCCCCGGCGGTGCGGCCGGGAGTGGTGGACTGGGCGGCGCTTGGGGTGGAGCCGCGGTGGAGGAATCAGGAGACGGGCGACTGCGCGGCCATTCTGTCCCCCTTCCTCGGCCCCGCCACCGGCCTTGAGCCCTACAAGCGCTACGTCGCGGGAACCCGCAAGCGAGGTGAGACCGCCCTCGTCGTCGCCTGCACCGGCGCGGGCAAACGCAGCCACAACGTCTTCACCGGCACCGTCGCTCCCGGCATCCACCTGCCCCACTACTACGGTTCGATCTCCGCCAACCCGCTCCCCGCCGGCGTGAGTCCCGAACTCGCCGACGACCTGGACCACGCCGAACACGACCTCGGTACCCAGCTGCTCAACCGTCCCCCGGACACCTGGTTCCGACTGACCTACCTCAGGGAATCCAAATCCTCGCGCCCCGGAGTGGCCAGGGTGTGGCCGCCGCCGGGGGAGGGGGAGCTGCGCCCGATCCTGGTCGACGGCCTCGGCGCCCCGGTGGCGGGGGTGTGGACGCCGGCGGACGGCAGTGCCCGGTGGTTCGTGGTTCCCCACGGCACCGACCACCGGCTGCTGGTGAAGTGGCTGGTCCAGCACGCGCTGCCCGCGTACGTGCCCGGCGCGCTGACCCGCGCCCGCTCGCCCCTGGTGCGCGACCCGGCCCTCACCACCGACGCCGAAGCCCGGCTGGTCGAGACGATCGCCGAGGAGCAGCGCGCCCACGAACGGCGGCACACCGAGCTGCAGCAGCAACTCGCCGCGCTGCGTGCCGTGGCCGATCCGCTGCGCGACAACCTGCTGTTCGGCACCGGCCGCCCGCTGGAGGACGCGGTGCACGACGTCCTTGTGGCGGCCGGCGCCACGGTGACCCGTCTCGATGACGTGTACGGCACCAATTCGGCGGACCTGCTGGCCGAGTACGGCGGCCGCCGAGTCCTGGTCGAGGTGAAGTCGGCGAACAACCGGCCACCGCACACCCTGCCCGACAAACTACTCAAGCACCTGAGCACCTGGCCCGGTCTGACCGGGACCGAGCCTGTTGACGGCGGCGTCCTGGTGGTCAACCACCAGATCAAGCTCCCACCCGCGCAGCGGGACGCCGAGGTCTACACCGACCGCGCGTTCGCCGACGCGCTGACCGTACCGGTGATCGGCAGCGACCGTCTGTTCGACTGGTGGCGCCACGAAGACTGGGATGCCGTGCGACACGCCGTCTTCGGAGACACCGGTGACACCGGCCTCGCGCAGCCTCCCGAGATCGCCGTGCCGGATGCCGATCCGGAGGCGCCCGGGCGGCCCGGCCTGCTCTCGCGCCTGCGCCGGTAGCCAGCAGACGCCCGAGCACGACGGGCCACCACGTCAGACCTCTTCGGCATTGAGGATGACCGTCGCGGGGTCGACCCAGGTGTAGCCGCCCGCCAGCACGTGCAGGTGTCGGACAACCGGAGCCACACGGCCAGCTAGAGGCGCAGCCTCATGATCGTGTAGGCGCCACTCGTCGGGGAGCTCGTACGGCAGCTGGTGCAGGTAGTGGCCGACCAGACATCAGACGAGCGCACGCGTCCGCGGCGGTCTACGGCCGCGAGCGATCCGCTCCCGGCGGAGCAGCATCGGGCCCACCGCAGGGCAGACGGCGGGCCACACCCGGGGCAGCGCGGCGGTCGCGACGGCAAGGCATCTGAGCCGCGCCCCAGGTGGGCGACCGTCTTGTGCCGCAGCGTGGCGGACGGCTACTGGTCGGGGTGGACGGCTTGGACGCCGGTGCCCGCGTACGCCTTCGGCGTCAGTGTGAGGAGGAACCGCCCGGCCGGGTGGGCGGCGGAGGGGCGGGCGGCGTGGATGGCGTGGACGGCGGCCCAGGAGTGCCCGAACCGCAGCAGCTCGGTGGCGGTGCGCTCCCTCCCCCAACAGTCCGCGGCCCCCGCGTCATTGACTGGTTGGGTTGCGCACTTCGTCCACCTCGCGTTCAGCACCGCCCTCGCCGTCACCATCGGTGTTCGTCCCGCCGATGGCGAATAGTGCCACCCCGTCCGGCCGCACGACCATGACGTCACCGTACGCACGGCCAGCTCGCTCGAAAACGTCAGCACTTACACCGCACCCGGCTGTCTCGATGACCAGCCACTGCCACAAGCCGCTCCAGCTCTCCGGCCCGGCACAGCCGTGACCGTCCCGATCTTGCGACACCTGCATCCAGCGCAAACTGCACGCGTCTTCTTTCCCCTCCACCACCAGCACGACAGTCCCAGCGAGAGCGTTCTGCCCCGGCCGTACGGGCACCGGCAGCCTGCGCGAAGAGCGCTCGACGATGCCCCGGTACATGCCGCTGACGGGGGAGCCCACGGGCGGGCGCATGCACTCCGTGAGCTTGAGAGCCTCCTCCACATCCCGGAGGAGGTCCCACCCGTACTGGGTGTGGGCCACCTCAGGCCCGCCGACATGCCGCCGGGCCTTGCGGCGGATCTGAGCGGCTCCCTTCCGCGCGTCGTCGATGATCAGCAGGGCCTGCTCCCGAGCCTCGGTCAGCGTCTCCTGGGCGCGACGCCGAGCCTCCTCAATCTCCGCGACCTCCGCCTGCACACCCTCAGCCTTCTGCCGGACCTCAGCCAGCAACGCCGCAGCTTCCGCACGCTCCCGCTCGGTGTCCAGCACGATCCCCGCGCAGGCGGCCGCTGTACGTTCGGCCTGCTGCCGAGCCTCAGCGAGCATCGCGTCGGCCTCACGCCGAGCCTGCGCCGTGATCCGCCCGGCCTGCTGCCGGGCAGCCGCCACCGCCTGATCGACGTACAGCTGCTCTACGGACGAGGCCCATGCCAGAGCACCAAGACGATCCTGGCCGTCCTCCGTCCACGGCCGAAGGGGGGACGGGATCGCCTCGCAGGGCACGACGCCTGCCGGGGCGGGAGCGCCACCGACGGCCGCCTCCGTGAACTCGTCGAGCGCCTGCCGCAAAGCGATCTCTTCAAGGGCCCGGGCTGCGCCGGGGATGTGGTGGCCGGCGGCCACCCGAAGCCACCGCCGTGCCGCCTCGAAGCCGCCGCGCTCGAGGTGCTCCTGGCCCAGGGCGTACGCCTCGTGCCCGAGCGCTGCCGCCTCGGCCTGCGTCTGCAGCCGGGCGCGGTCGTCCGGGCTGTGGCTCTGCAAGCGCTGCATGACCGCGGCGAAGCCGTCCGCCTTCTCGCCGGCACTTAGCGTGGGCTCGTGCCGCATACCGTCCTCGTGCTCCCGGGGGGTCACCCGCGCACCTCCTTCGCCGTCACCGCGCTGTTGTAGGCGTCCATACCCGGCGCCCGCCGCAGAGCTACCCGCGCCTTGCCCAAGATCTTCTTCATGTTGTCGACGCCGGTGCCGAGCGTCTCGGCACACTCGGCGACCGACAGGTTGGCCACGTACTTCATCAGCAGGGCCTGCCGCTGCTGCTCGGTCAGTGTCGCCAGCGCCTTGCGCAGGTCATGGTGGCGGTCCACGGCCGCGAAGTCATCACCGTCCGTCCCTCCGGCAAGGTCCTGAAGATCGCTCGGCTCGACCGTCAGCTCCCGTCCCCGTCGACGCAGGTAGTCGTACAGACGGCACCTGGCGAGCCGGAACAGCATCCCAACCGGCTCAGCTTGGTCCGGGTGTTGCTGCCACCAGACGAAGAACTGCTCGAAGACAAGATCGGCCAACTCCTTGCCGACGTCCCGGTCCGTCCTGCGCGACAGGAAGGCGAACAGCTTGTCGACATGTGCGTGGTAGAACGCGCCGAACTCGGCTTCGCCGAGCGCCACGGGAACGGCCCTGACCGTTCCGGTGCTCCCAGCCGCTCCGAGGCCGGGAGCCACCATGCCTGACTGGTCCTGCAGGGTCACCGGCGCCGCCTTGTCGCGACCGTACGCCCCCGCACCGGCGCCGCATCCCCCAAGGGCACCGCACGGCCCCTCGGGCGACCGCCAACAGTGCCCGTCAGCGACCAGACGCCGGCCGCACCACCGTGGTGCACCCGCACCTCACGGTCACCCTCAGCGACCCCGCTCACCATCTCGGCCAACAGTTCCTGCTCCCGCTCCCGGCGCCGCTCCCGGGCCAGCTGCACCCGCCTCCACTCACGCGCGACGATGACGACCACCATGATCACAAGGGCACTCACCCCCTCAGGCCCCCACATCCCCTGGACCATCTCCACCGCCCCGTTCCTCATCGAACTCGCCTGTCACCCTCTACATCGCGCGAACCGATCAGGGCGGGTACCGACTCTTTCAAGATCTTTTAGCCGACCGTTCACCAGCGCCGCCACCCCGCCCCGGCAGATCGCGTACGGCCCCCATCCAGGCCTCACCGAAGCCGACGACCCCCGTCTCATCGCCCGGGAAACGAAAGATGACCGGGTCTTCTGCGAGCTTCTCCATGAGCGTCTCGTAGAGGTTGTCGTAGAACGGCTCGAGGCAGACCACCAGGAGCTCGGCGAACTGCCTGGGGAGGGGGTGATGACGATGACCTGTTCCAGCAGACCGACCGCCCCCGCACGCGCCACCTCCTGGCTGCGCCGGCCGCGCCCCACCCACGTCACCCACGCCCGCTGCCTGCCGGGCAAGGCCGTCCTGGAACAGTGCGCCGCGCTCCTCGCGTCTTTGGACGACGCCGACCGCGACCGGGTCCTCACCAACCGCTTCGGGTGAGCCCGTAGGGAGCCTCAGGGCGCCTTGGTGCCCTGTCGGCCCCGAGTCCCCCGCTGCCTCGAGCCCGGCCGACTCCAGATCACCAAAAGTTTTCCTCGGAAGGAAACACCCGATCCGCTCCGCTCATGTAGCTACTCGGACTCCGCCTCGTCCGGGATCCAGTGACGCACGGCCGCAGCCTGCTCGAGCTGCGCCTCGGCTTCCTTGGCCACGCCTCACGGGATATACCACCGAGAGCCGGGCCGGGGCCCGGCCGGGATCCGCGCGCGGACGGCGAGCGGCGCGCGAGCGGCCTCCTCGCCAGGGCCGCAGGCTGCGGCGGCGCTCGGTGAGAGGCGGCCCGCAGACACGGGCGAGTCGGCCAGTCGCCGCAGGCTCATCCCGCCCGCCGCCCTGCCCCGCCGGGTGGTGATGCCGCGCCCCGGGTACTGGCAACGAGTTGGGCTGTGTCCTTTCGGCACCGGTGTCACACCGGGCCGCTACGGTTCGGCCATGGCCGCGCACACCTCGGGTCCCAACGGACTCGTTCCCGTACACATCGCTGTCCACGACCCCGCCCCGATGGAAGAACCCGGTCCGCAGGCCAACGACTACGTACGCGACCGCTTCACGGCCTCCACCAAGTACGCAGGCATCTCCTGGACCGAGCATGGGGTGGAGCCGCGCTGGCTCGGCATGGACACCAGCACCTGCGCCGCCGCCATCAACCCGAGCCACTTCTCCGGTCACGGCGCCGACGAGTTCAACAGGTTCCTGTCCGGGGCGGCCTCGCGCGGCGAGCCCGCGCTCATCATCGCGACGATGGGCACGGCAGACGATGACCAGGACCGGGTGCGGTCGGTCTTCGGTCCGCCCGGCGGCCGCGTGGACTTCCACCGCTTCACCGGCGCGATCGTCGGCGAGAAGCTGCTCGCGGGGGCGGAAGTCTCCCTGGCCCCCGGTCTGGACGCAGCCGACCGCGACCTCGGAAAGAGACTGCTCAACCGCCCCGCCGATGCCCCCTGGTGGACGATGACCGTGCAGGCAACCGCCATGGAGGGCGCGCGCGGAACGACGGTTCGCCAGCCCGAGGGCGACCTGATCCCGATCCTCGTCGACAGCCTGGGCAAGCCCGTCGTCGCCCGCTGGAGGCCCACCGACAGCGAGCAGATCTGGTACGTGATCCCGGACGCCGTCGACTGGAACCAGGTCATCGACTGGATCGTCCGACACGCCCTTCCCCGGCACGTACCGAACGCACTGCGCCGCGTCCGCTCACGCCACCATGCCGACCCCGCTCTGCAGACCCCCGCGGAGACGAAAGCACGCAGCGCCCTCGAAGCGCTGGAGCGCCGCTACCTGGAGGACAAGGCACATCTGGAAGACGAACTGGCGCGAGCACGGCAGGAGGCCGACCCCGTGCGGGACGGTCTGCTGTACGGCACGGGCAGCGAACTGGAAGACGCGGTGGCCGTGGTGCTGCGTGCCGCCGGATTCACCGTCACTGATCTGGACGAGGAGCTGGGCGGCACCCTGTCGGCGGACCTGCTCGCCGAGCTGAACGGGTCCACCTGTCTGGTCGAGGTGAAGGCCGCCGCCGGGGCCGCGGGGGAGAAGCTGATCTCGCAGCTTCAACGGCATCGGGAGAAATGGCCGCAGCTGCGGCCGGACCGGCCTGCCACGTGCGCCGCCTTGATCGTCAACCACCAGCATCGCCTCGACCCCGCCGAGCGCCCTGCCGAGGTGTATCAGCGCAGGGTCGTCGACGCGCTCCCGTTTCCCGTGATCGCCTCCGGCGACCTGTTCCACTGGTGGCGCACGCAGGACTGGCAGGCCGTCCAGGCCGCCGTGCTCGGCCAGGCCCACTCAGAAGCAGGACGGGACGATCCTCCTGCCAGCGGGCGCGAAACCCCGGTGGCCAGCCGCAGGCGGTGGCGTCCCTGGGGGTAAAGACGGAACCGCAGAGCAGTCGCGGCCGCCATGCCTGCGCGTAGCGAAACTCCGTGACGCGACCGAGGTGTTGCTGGGCAGCGTGGGCGCGTGACGGTGCTCGCTCGTACACCCGCTCGGTCGGCAGTCGCGCTGGCCCGGAGCACAGCGCGGTCACCGCCCTCCGGGCCCGGACGCGCGCAGATCGACGCTCCCGGTCGGCCATACAGCGCCGACCACCCAAGGCTTCACCACGTCCGCCAGTTCCTCCGAGAACCGGTCACCGCCACCGACTGCCAGATGGGCGGCCCATTGCCGTACCGCTCCTGCTGCCCAGTCCGCGATCTGGAGCTGGGGGTGGGAGGTGCTGTCCGCGAAGTCGATCTGCACGGCCGGGAACGGGTCATTGAAGCGGCCAGGGTTGGCGAGGTCCGGGAAGAGGTGCGCCATGCGCAGCAGCGTTGCGTTCCGGTCGATCACCTTTGAGGTGTCATGGACGAGACGGAACTGTCCGACCGCTTCACCGAAGCTGGTGCACAGGCAGTACAGCGCCGGGACCGCAGGGTCGAGGATGTCGCGCTGCTCGCCGGTCGCGAGGTCGACGGCGGTTGCATCGGCCACCTTCCGGCAGCGTTCCAGCAACTCGATCCATCCGGCAAAATGCGCGTGCTTCTCCGGAATCGACGCCTTGTAGGCGGCGATGGCGGTGAACAACTCGTCGGTCGCCACCCCCCGCTGACGCACCCAGTCGACGAAGGCCTGGAGCATCTGGTGAAAGGCCGCAGCGTCGCCGAGGACCAGGCCGCCCAGGCGCAGCGACTCGGCCAACGCCAGACCGCCCTGGCCCTCATACAGATTGACCCCGTCCGCATCGGCCAGCGGCTCCACCAGGACATCGACCAGCTTGGTGACCACCATGAACCGCTTGTCCAACAGATAACTGCGAACGCTTCCCTCCGGCAGGCGCTCAAAGGCCCGCTTCAACGCCCTCCGGCCCTTTGACGACCGGGCGAGCGAACCGTACTTGGGCTCCCCCTGGGTGGGAGGAAGCTGGGAGCGGACCTCATCCACGACCGACGCGGCCAGCTCGTCGGGCAGATGCACCCCGGCCAGCGTGAACACCGGCTGATGGGGATCGAGAAGGTTCTGCCCGGAGTTCGAGGACTCATCGGCGTAGACGACAGGGAGCAGGCCGGAAGGAGTATTCATCCTCGGAGCATGCCGGGCAGCCGGACGGGACGGCCACCAAAAATTGCCTCCCCGAGCCGCCCGCACCGCCGGTGCCGGCCCCCCGCACACTCGGCCACAACTACGCCTGGCGTCAGCCTCAGCCCACGCGTGTGCGGCGGTGGAGCAGGTGCATGCCGAGGACGAGCAAGAGCTGGCGCCCGGCCTGGTCGAACTGCTCCTGCAGGGTGGGTTCACGGAAGAGGTGAGCCAGTTGTCCGGCTTCGGTGGCGAGGCCACCGCGCTGGGCGAGGTAGTCGGCCGTGGACGTGCGGTAGACGGCCCTGGCCCTTTCCAGCAGCGCTCCGTCGACCGTCCCCTCCAGAGTGCGGCCCAGAGCAATGCTGAGGGCCTCGACAAGGCCGATGACCGTCTCGACGGTCATCGGAGTCTGCGCGGGCCCGAGCGCGCGGACCAGGCCGCTGGCGGCGAACACGGTGTCCGGCTCCATCACGTCCCGCACGGCGTCCAGCAGCTCGGCCCGCCCGCGCACCGTCAGCGTCTTGCCGTTGCCCAGCCCGGTGATGATCCGCACGAACCGGGCCCGCGCGGTCGGCGTGGCCAGCTGATGCCCGACCTGCTCCAGCAGACCGAGGGCGCCCTCGCGCGCCACCTCCTGGCTGCGCCGGCCACCCCCGACCCAGGTCACCCACGCCCGCTGCGCCTGCCGGGTGGACACGTAGCCGTCCCACCACAGCCACATGGCCAGCGGCACCTGCGCCAGCGCACTCAAGTGCGCGACCCGACTCCGCTTGTCCAGCAGCAAAAGCAGCAGCTGGCGCTGGTTGACGCTGTGCTCGGCCTTCTGCGAGCCGCGCCGCAGAGTGCGCAGCAGGGGCTGATCCAGCAGGCCTTTGGCGATCCACGAGTGGATCAACCGCTCATTCATCGCCGGATAGCCCGCAGCGTGGGCGTCGGCGATCAAGTCATCGATGGTGCCGGGCTCGGTGATGTCCTGCCAGGTGTGCACGCGCTGGAAATTACATCGTTTCCGGAGCAGACCGGGGCCGGTTGAGGATGCTTCAGCCGACCGGGTGCTGCCACGCTCAAGACACAGCAGCACAGCCCTCTCCGGCCACCGGCCGGTCCTCACTGCGCACCCCCGGCAGACGTGCCGCTGCACCCCTGCCCGATCACCCCGAGGACACCGTCATGCCCAAGACAAACCGGACCTCCCGCACCCCTGCTTCCACCGAGCGCCGCGACCACGATGTGCCCTGGCCGCGCCTGGTGTCCACGGCACTCCTCACCGGAGCCCTCCGGCACCTGGGCGGCATTCTCACTGCTCTCGCGGTGACCTGGTGGCACCAGCACCACGACTGACCTCAAGGCGTCACATGCCGCTGCCAAATCGCCGGCGCACCCATCACAACCCGGTCCGCGATGGCAGCAACTCACGATCAGCGACCGTGTGGTGAAGCCGCAGCCCAGGCGCGGCCGGGCCCCGGTACATGATCACCCAGCCCGGCCCTCATGACGTTCAAATGGACCACCTCCCAGTGCCCCGGCTGGGCACCAGCACCCCGCCGACCAGCCGCGCCCCGCTCCGCCCCTTCTCGCCGGAGCCGGCCAGACGCCCCAACCGGATGAGGTCCCCAAGCCAGCCGACAGCCTCGCAACCACTGCAGGCGCGGGCCGAGCCGGTGATTGCGGGGGAGTGGCAGCTGAAAGGGCGATGAGGGCCTCGGTAGGGTTGCAGACGCGGGCCAACCCGATCATGGACGGCCTCGGCACCGGAGCATTGCCACACGGCGATGCACTCTGCTGGTGAAGGACGGTGGCCGGTACACCGACAACGGACGAGGAAGCGGGGACACACGTGAACAGCAGCGCACCTGCAGCGGTGCCCGACCGGCTGGCCTTCGGTGAACTGCCAGACCGCCGCACAGTGCGCGGCGTCTCCCACACGTACGGGGCGCGCCCATGTTCCTGAAACAGGTGCGGATCGAAAACTTCCGGTCCATCGCCGCGTGTGACGTGCCGCTCCGCCCGCTGACGGTCCTCGCCGGGCCGAACGCAGCCGGCAAATCGAACTTCCTGGACGCGCTGCGCTTCGTCCGGGACGCCCTGAGCTCGTCACCAGCACACGCTCTGGAGCAGCGAGGCGGTCTGGAAGAGGTTCTCCACAGGTCTCCGGCGGGCCACCAGGCCGCCTTCTTCCGCATCCACCTGGACCTGAGCGTCTCCGCACCAGGGCCCCGCAGCGAGCCGCGCACGTTCGACGCCTCCTACCTCGTGGAAGTGGGAGCCGATCCCGAAGAAGACGGCAGGCCCGCGGTCAGACGCGAAGAGCTGTCCGTCCCTGGAGGCACCTACCTGTTCTCCGCACCGCCCACGCCGGGCCAGGAACCCACCGAAAGCTGGCGGGAGCATCTGGCGCTGTCACGGTCCCCCAAGGACAGGCACGAGTTCACCCAGGTTTCCCGGCGCCTGTACTCCATGCGCTTCTACGAACTGCACACCCCCGTACTTCGAGACATCGACCAGACACGACGCCAACGGGGCGACGTCGTGCTCGGCGAACGCGGCGAGAGACTGGCACGCGTGCTCGCCTCCCTGGCCCGCAGCACGCCCTGGGCCAAGGAAGCCATCGACGGTTACATCTCGACAATGATCGAGAACGCGGCAGGTCTGGACGGCAAGGAAGTCGACGAAGCCGGCCTGGCCTACGTCGTCGGCCGCTTCCACGAAGACGGCAGCCCCAAAGAGGTCGACCGCCGGTCGCTGTCCGACGGAACACTCCGCCTGGCCGGTGTCCTCGCCGCGCTCTTCCAACCCCGCGCACTGAAGGGATCGATCCCCTTCATCGGCATTGAAGAGCCCGAGATCTCCCTGCACCCGCCAATGCTGGGCGCCCTCTACGACGCCCTCCTGGCCGCCTCGCACAACACCCAGGTGATGGTGACCACCCAGAGCGCCGACCTCCTGGACAACCCCGCCGCCGACCCCGACCACCTCCTCGTCCTGAGAGACGACGGCCACGGCAGCACCATCGGCCCGATCGACGAGACCGGACGCCGCCTGCTGACCGACGGCGTGCTCACCCTGCCCGAACTCCTACGCAGCGGAGAGATGCGCCCGGAACCCGGCTTCCCGCGCGACAGGCAGGAAGGCGATCCGAGATGACCAGCACCTACCCGGTGATCGCCCCTGTAGTAGAGGGCCACGGGGAGGAGAAGGCTCTCCGTGGCCTCCTGCAGCGGCTCGTCCCTCACCTCCGCGAAGGCGCCTACGCCCACATCCAGCCCGCCTACCGTCTCCCGCGCGACCAGATGCTCAAACCCGAACCGCTCGCCAAGGCACTCACCATCGTCACCGCACGCCAGCCGCCGCCCACCGCCGTGCTCGTCCTGCTGGACGCCGACGACGACTGCGCCGTCGACCTGGCCACCCAGGTACACAGCCTGGCGCAGAACAGCCACGCCAACACCCCTCTGACCGCGGTCGTGGCCGTGAGAGAGTTCGAAGCATGGTTCCTCGCCGGAGCCAGAGGACTGGCCGGCCACATGGGACTGCCCCACGACCTCACCCCACCGCCCAACCCGGAGTCGATCCGCGGTGCCAAGGAATGGCTGAGCGCCCGCATGCCGACCGGCAGCACCTACCAGCCCCCCGCCCACCAGCCCTCCTCCGTCCAGCACTTCGACCTCGACGAAGCCCGCCACGCCGCACCCTCATTCGACAAACTCTGCCGTGAAGTGGTGCGCTTCCTCGACTGAACAGCCCTCCGCTGGCACACACCGCCGGAGAAAATGGAACGCACCTGTAGCCGAAGCCACCTGACACCGCATCACCCAACAGACGCACGGCAGAGGGCTCGCCCCAGCCTCCCACTCAAGGGAAGGCACGTCCCCGAATCCGGATTGACAGAAACTTCTGAAGCGAAGGAAACAGCCGACCAACTACCCCAGCCACCCCACCCCGTAGCCAGCCGCCCGCGAACGCGGGCAGGGTCCGGAAGCGCAGCGGACGGACCCTCAAGACTCCTTCCAGGAGCGCAGCGACGAAGGAGTCGCCGGCTCGGAGCGCAAGCGGAGAGCCGGAAGGGCATCACCCCAACTTCCGGATTCAGCCAAAGTCCTGACAGAAGGAAACAGGCATCGGAGCGCAGCGCAGAGGCCCACTCCTCGCAACGCGAGGAGCCTCACTCCGTTTACCTGCGCAACGCGCGGGGTCTTCACTCCAACTCCCGTGCGCAGCACGGGAGTCCCCTGGGAGCCTGCGCAGCAGGCTCTTACCCGCTCCGCGGG
>Ga0079224_100000074_pt1 | contig 69908 bp, 70 predicted proteins | sample Stecom2015_FD_80414 | JGI IMG/M metagenome (GOLD analysis project Ga0079224, IMG submission 80414) | Agricultural soil microbial communities from Utah to study Nitrogen management - Steer compost 2015 | ecosystem: Environmental > Terrestrial > Soil > Agricultural land | place: USA: Utah... | reverse complement strand
CGAAAGCATTTTGGTTACTTTGATGCCTCAAAGTGACAGGCCCCGCGCCGATTGAGCGGGTAGACATGAGTACCGGAGGGGGATGAGAAACTCGGATGCGCGGATTTAGATTGAACGGTCACCGGTTCAGCAATCAACGCCTCAACGTATAGGCAGATCTGCCAAGCGACAAGGCTGTGTCGGCATTTATCGGCGAGGATTGCCGTAGCGTTACAGGTATCGGCTCAAATCGCCTTTGCCTTCCCGTAATATCTCAAAATCCCCTTCGGTGGTGTCGACAATGGTAGAGGGCACATTGTCGCCATAGCCGCCATCAATGACCAAATCGACCAAGTCGCCGAATTTCTCATAGATGAGCTCCGGGTCCGTGGAATACTCAATCACCTCGTCCTCATCGTGGATGGAGGCCGAAACGATCGGGTTGCCGAGCTGGCGGACGATCTCCCGGGCAATGTTGTTGTCCGGAACACGGATGCCAACGGTCTTTTTCTTCGAGCTCATCAGCTTGGGCACGAGGCTGCTGGCGTTGAAAATAAAGGTGAAGGGGCCGGGAAGGGCCTTTTTGATTACCCGAAAGGTAGCGGTATCAAAGGGTTTCGTATACTGCGAGATGTGGGTCAGGTCGTGGCAGATAAACGACAGGTTGGCCTTCTCGGGCTTTAGGCCCCGCAGTTCGCAAAGCCGCTCGATTGCTTTTTGGTTATTGATGTCGCACCCTAATCCATAAACGGTGTCCGTAGGGTAGATAATCAGGCCTCCTCTGCGGAGGACGTCTACGGCCTGCTGGATATGCCGCTGGTTGGGGTTCTCTTCGTAAATCCGGATAAGCATGACTTGATTCTGTTAAGGGCCCAGCCAGCGCGTTGTTACACGACGGCTGCCGGGCCGAATTCCTTAGCGGCAAGGTAGCGTTCGGCTTCCAGTGCGGCCATACAGCCAGTGCCCGCTGCGGTGACGGCCTGCCGATACACGTGATCCTGAACGTCGCCACAGGCGAACACGCCGGGGATGTTTGTCTGCGTGCTGTCAGGCTTAGTAATCAGGTAGCCGTTTTCGTCCATGTCGATAATCCCCTCAAACAGCTCGGTGTTGGGCTTGTGGCCGATGGCAACGAAGAAACCCGTCACGTCCAGCGTCCGCTCCTCACCGGTTTGGTTATTAAAGACCAAGACTCCTTTGACACCTTGTTCGTTGCCGAGGATTTCCTTGGCCTCGGTGTGGTAATGGATCTCGATGTTGGGCGTGTTCAGCACCCGGTGTTGCATGGCTTTGGAAGCGCGGAATTCGTCGCGCCGCACCAACATGTGTACCTTATTGGCCAGCTTGGCGAGGTAGGTCGCCTCTTCGGCAGCGGTGTCGCCCGCGCCCACGATGGCCACGTCCTGCCCTTTGTAGAAGAAGCCGTCGCACACCGCGCAGGCGGATACGCCAAACCCGCTGTATTTCTGTTCGCTTTCCAGGCCGAGCCACTTGGCTGTGGCACCCGTGGCAATGATGACGGTGTCGGCCGTCACGGTCTTGTCTTCTAGGTATACCTTGTGCACGTCTCCGGTGAAGTCGACCTTGGTCACATACCCAAAACGCACCTCTGCCCCGAAGCGCTCGGCCTGCTTGCGCAGGTCTTCCATCATCTGGGGGCCGAGCACCCCGTCTGGATAACCCGGAAAGTTATCCACGTCCGTAGTTTGGGTGAGTTGGCCGCCGGGTACGATACCCGTGTAGATAACGGGCATAAGGTCGGCCCGCGCCGCGTAGATCGCAGCGGTATAACCCGCTGGACCCGAGCCAATAATCAGGCATTTGATATGTTCTTGTTCTTGTGGCATAACTGTCAAAATAAACTACAAAAATACGATTTTCGACGTTCTCATTCAAGCCCTTTCCATCATCGGTAGGTCACGATAAGGATATGCGCCCGCACGTGTCCGACCGTGAAAAGAAGGTGCTAGGATTGCTTTCCGAACTTGTCTTGGAGGTTTTTCAGCATGTCGCCGGTGATCGGTCGAGGCTTGCCTTGGCGCTGATGCTGCGGTCGGCGGCCTGCCTGCCCGTCAAGGGCTTGCGGCCTCGGGGCCGGCTTCTGTCCCCCGCGGGGGTGCGAGCCGGATGGCTGGGGCGCCCCTTGCTGCCTTTGCTCTTTTTGTTTCTCCTTGAAGCGCTTCCAGATAACCTCCAATCGCTGTTTGGTGTATAGAGGGAAATCGCCCTGCATCATCCATTGGAAATAGCTCGGCTCCTGTTCGAACACGGACTCTACCGTGCGGCCCTTATGCTTGCCGAAGTTGAACAGTTCCTGGCCGTGCTCGTCAAATACCATGCGTCCGGCAAAGTCCACCGGGCGGCTAAGGTTCGTAAACTTGTGCAGCGCCTCCACGTCATTCACGACCGGCTTGGACACATTGCCCGCCTTGTCTTCCCACTCCACGTCTTCATAGCGCGCCAATTGGCCGAGCAACACCTCGTAGGTGGCGCGTACGTCGGCCTCCGCGCTATGCGCGTTATCGAGGGATTTGTCGCAATAGAACTTGTAGGCAGCTTTCAGCGTACGCTGCTCCATCTGGTGGAAAATGTTCTGCACGTCCACAAAGTGCCGCCCGTCCAGCGAGAAGTCCGTGCCGGCGCGTAGAAACTCCTCCATCAGCAAGGGTATGTCGAATTTGTTGGAGTTGTAGCCCGCTAGGTCCGCATCGCCGATGAAGTCCGCGACCTCCTGGGCGATTTCCCCGAATTTGGGGGCGTCTGCCACGTCCGAATCGTAGATGCCGTGGACCAACGACGATTCCAGCGGTATGGGAATGCCCGGGTTGATCCGCTTGGCCAGTACCGCCTGGCTTTGGTCAGGGGAAATCTTCAGGACGGCAATCTCCACGATGCGGTCTGCCGAAATATTGACGCCGGTCGTCTCCAAATCGAAAAATGCGATGGGACGTTTTAATTGTAATTTCATTGAATAATGTGGTGAGTGATCGTTAGGGCTTATATGTAGTGCAACGTTCGTGCCGGTATGTGTTCATTTAGGTTTTTCCGGTTTTTCCACGGATTATGTTGGTCGTGCAGGCGCTCGCCAGGTATGCCTGAAGCGCTATCCCAAAAAAATAATTCCAAGAATGATACCCGTAATCATAATCAAATACAGCAGGATTTCGTTGCCGGCATACCGCTTGTACTTGGTCCAAAAACTGAAGTCCTTGTTATCCGTTCGCTTGTTTGACATGACACGTCAAAGGTACAAATAATTTTCACGCTCGGGCAACTCAGGGCACGTAAAGTGGGTTTTAGGCCCTGCGGGGTCGCCGCTTTTTGGGCGCTTTTCCGTAACTTTGAAGTATTATCCATTATAAATGCCTTATGCAAGAGGTTTACATCATTGCGGCGGTTCGCACGCCCATCGGCGGTTTTGGCGGTAGCCTGGCCAGCCTTTCCGCCCCCCGGCTCGGAGGCATCGTTATCCGCGAAGCCGTTTCGCGGGCCGGCATGGAGCCTGCCCAGGTGGACGAAGTCTATTTTGGTAATGTCCTGTCCGCTAATTTGGGCCAGGCACCGGCTACCCAAGCCGCCAAGTTCGGCGGGTTGCCCGACATCCCGGCCACGACCGTCAACAAGGTTTGCGCGTCGGGCATGAAATCCATTATGCTGGGCGCGCAGGGTATTGCGCTGGGAGCTATCGGCGTGGCGGTCGTAGGCGGCATGGAAAGCATGAGCAACGTGCCGTATTATTTGGACAAGGCGCGGGGCGGCTATCGCCTCGGGCACGGCAACGTGACGGATGGACTCGTCAAGGATGGGCTGTGGGACGTATATAACGACTACCATATGGGCATGGCCGCTGAATTGTGCGCCACCGAATGCGGGATTGATCGCCAGGAGCAGGATGCCTATGCAGTGACGTCCTATCAGCGGGCGCAGGCGGCCCAGCGAGCCGGGAAGTTTGATCGGGAGATCGTGCCCGTCGAAATTCAGGGGCGCAAAGGCGAGACCACGCTGGTGCGCGAGGACGAGGAGGTCGGCACGGTCAATTTCGATAAGATACCGAGCCTCCGGCCCGTATTCAAGGGCGGCGGTACGGTGACGGCGGCCAATGCGTCGACGCTCAATGACGGCGCGGCGGCGCTCGTGCTGGCTAGCGCCGAGAAGGTCGAGGCGCTCGGTCTGCGGCCCATCGCCAAAATTCGTGGCTATGCCGATGCACAGCAGTCGCCCGAATGGTTTACCACGGCGCCCGCAAAAGCGATCCCCCGTGCCCTGGCCACCGCCGGAATAGCGGCAAGCGAGGTGGATTACTACGAGATCAACGAGGCTTTTTCAGTGGTATCTATCGCCAATAACCAAGCATTGTCGCTCGATCCGGGCCAGGTGAACGTCTATGGGGGCGCCGTTTCGCTGGGGCACCCGCTGGGTGCTTCGGGTGCGCGCATCGCCGTCACCCTCTTGTCCGTACTGGAGCAGGAGGATGGACATATTGGCGTGGCAGGCATCTGCAACGGTGGGGGCGGGGCCAGCGCACTGGTCATCGAACGCATGTAGCGCCGCGGCGCATCGAACAATATTAGCATGGCGACAAATGAGTGTGCAAGCTTTGATTAGGACGAACGGCAAATGGCTCGGAGCGATGGTGATGGTTTTCGTCTTGCGAATGGCGGCGGCGGGCCACACGCATGCGGACACCTTGCCTGCGCTGCAGGACAGCCTGGTGAAGCTGGGCTACGAAATGTACAACAACCCCGCCGAGCCGGAACGTATGGCGGCCAATTTTGCCTTCGTCAAAACCCTCGTCGCGGCGCTGAATACGCCCCATTCATACGACTTTGCTTTTGATTCGTTGGATATGGTGTCCCTGCTGCACGCTCCGGATGGGAAATTTCGGATATTTTCATGGCATTTGCCGCTCAACGACGGCTCGTATCTCTATTACGGGGCCATCCAATTGCGTACGGCCGACGGTTCGCTCGCGCTTTTTCCCCTTCTCGACAAGACATACGAGATCGACGGCCCGGACGACGCGATCCTTGCCAACACGGAATGGTATGGGGCACAATATTATCGGATTATCCCCTTCGGCACGGACTACGTGCTGTTGGGCTGGAAGGGCCATACTCCCGAGTTGAACCAGAAGGTAATCGAGGTGCTCCAATTGACGGATACCGGCCCGATGTTGGGAAAGAAGGTATTCCGCTCAGCCGCTACCGAGGGCGCCGCGCGCCTAATCTACCGGTTTAGCCGGCAGGCCACCATGTACCTGGAATACGATGAACCCCAAAACCGTATCGTCATGGACCACTTGTCGCCGTCTGACGAACGCTTCCGTGGCCAATACCAATATTACGGGCCGGACATGTCTCACGATGCCTGGCTTATTCAAGGGGAGGAGCTGGTGCTGCACGCCGATATTTTGCTCCATAATCCTCCGGAGGATAGGGACGGCAATTTTAATGACCCAAAACGTCCCACAAGCCATCCTCGGAGCGGATTTTGATGTGAAACCGTCTGGTTACGCCTATCGAATTTTATTAACTTTCGGGCAAAATCCCGAATAAGTTTGCTTTATTTGCAACCAATCCCGACAACGGGGAAATTGTTAATTCACCTAAAGCAGACTATGCAACAAATGCAACACGACGACGAGCTGAACAGGCATCTTCTCAAACAGGGGGTAGACAATAAGCGGGTATTTGGCCATCCCGCGGGGCTGTTCGTGCTCTTTTTTACCGAAATGTGGGAGCGGTTCAGCTACTACGGCATGCGCGCCCTACTAACGTTATTTTTGGTCAGCTCGCTGGCGAATGGTGGATGGGAGTGGACACGTGCCGATGCCATGAGCCTCTATGGATGGTATACGGGGCTGGTCTATTTGACTCCGATCCTCGGCGGGATCATCGCCGACAAGCTCACCGGATATCGCAAAGCGATTCTCATCGGAGCGTTGATGATGACCCTGGGCCACGCGTCCATGGCGCTCGAGGTTTTCGACCCTAATTTCTTTTTCCTGGGGTTGGGCCTGATGATTCTCGGCAACGGGATGTTCAAGCCGAACATCTCAACGATGGTCGGGCAGCTTTACCCGGATAATAGTGCCAAAAAGGACGGCGGGTATACGATTTTTTACATGGGCATCAATGCGGGCGCCTTCTTGGGTATGTTGCTGTGCGGCTACATCGGCGAGAAGATCGGCTGGCATCTCGGCTTCGGGCTTGCCGGCGTTTTCATGTTCTTCGGTATGTTGCAGTTCTACTTTGCGCGCCGCTATTTTGGCAAGATCGGAGCGGATCCCAAAGAGCTTGCCGAGCAAGAACGTGCAGAAGCAGCGTCTAGCGAACCGGAAGAAAAGGAAGAGGCTTTGGCGCCGAAAGTAATTCGCGACAGGCTCATTGTCATTTGCGTGCTTATATTCTTCAGTATTTTCTTTTGGCTGGCCTTTGAGCAGGCAGGCGGTTCGATGAATATCTTTGCGGCCGACTATACGCAACGGGTACTTAACGGCGCTGCCGCCACCACGTTCAAATGGGTGGACGCCATTTTAACGCTATTCCCCTTGGCAATCGTGACGTGGGTGCTCTTCGGTTTGGGCAAGCAGTTGTTTTCCAGTTACCCCGCAACGATTATCTGTACATTCATCAGTTTTGCGATCATCTGGTATCTCGGAATTTGGAAAATCCAACAGGAGTTTACGGCTGTGGAGACGGAGGTAGCAGCCTCATGGTTCCAGATCTTGAACTCGTTCTTTATCATTACGCTTGCCACGGTGTTCAGCCGGATATGGGAACGCGTATGGAATCCGTCCGGCCCGGTTAAGTTCGCATTGGGCTTGATATTGCTCGGCATGGGTTTCGTCGTGCTCGCCTATGGCAGCAAGGATATCCCCCAAGGAGCCGCTACGGCTTCGGTAAGCATGATTTGGCTGATCCTGGCTTATTTCTTCCATACAACGGGGGAGCTCTGCCTCTCACCGGTGGGCTTGTCCTACGTATCGAAACTGTCGCCAAAAAAATTCATTGGCCTGATCTTCGGGCTTTGGTTCGCGTCGTCAGCAATCGCCAATATCCTGGGCGGGCAGCTGGGTGGCCTGATCGACAAAATCAGTACCGAATATTCCATGGCACATTTCTTCGGCATATTTGCGGTGCTGCCCGTGGCAGCAGGCGTAATCTTGCTGTTGATCTCTCCATTCCTAAAAAAGATGATGCACGGTATCAATTAATGCAACCTGCCGTCTAACGCCTTCAAACCGTTGCCTGTGCCCGCATAAGCAACGGTTTTTTGTATGTGTATGTACGCATAATTCGTTACCTTTACGCTTTTAAAAGTTACCAAAGGCCCGTGTCAGACAGTATTGTCATCATCCCCACGTACAACGAAAAGGAAAATATCGAGCAGATCCTGCGGACCGTATTTTCGTTGGAAGTACCCTTCCATGTGTTGGTGGTGGATGACGGGTCGCCGGATGGTACGGCGGGTATCGTGCGGAGCCTGCAGGCCGAGTTTCCCACGCAACTGTTTCTGGAAGAACGCCGCGGAAAACTGGGACTCGGAACAGCCTACATCCACGGTTTCAAATGGGCTATAGCCCGACCCTATTCGTACATTTTCGAAATGGACGCCGATTTTTCGCACAACCCGAAAGACTTAGTCCGCCTACGGCAGACGTGCCTCGACGGGGCGGACATGGCGATCGGATCCCGCTATATCAAAGGGGTGAACGTCGTGAACTGGCCGATGAGCCGCGTGCTGATGTCGTACTTCGCGTCAGCTTACGTACGAATGATCACGGGCATTAAAATCCGCGACACCACGGCGGGCTTTGTGTGTTATCGGCGCATCGTGCTGGAAACCATACCGTTGGGCCGGATCCGGTTTGTGGGCTATGCGTTTCAGATTGAAATGAAATTTACTGCCCTGCAGTATGGGTTTGAGGTCGTCGAGATTCCCATTGTGTTCACCGACCGCACGCAGGGAACTTCGAAAATGAGTACGAATATCTTCCAGGAAGCGTTTTTTGGCGTTATCCAGATGAAGGTAAGCAGTTGGTTTAGGAAATACAGCAGGACGGACAATAGACAAGGGGCAGACGATGAATGAGCATTTGGATCCCGATCCGGAGAAAATGAGCTCCACGGAGCGCGAGCTGGAAAAAGTCTTGCGCCCGCAGGTATTTGAGGACTTTACCGGGCAGCAAAAGATATTGGACAACATCAAGGTGTTCGTGCAGGCCGCCAAGCTGCGTGGCGAGGCCTTGGACCACGTGCTGCTGCATGGCCCTCCGGGGCTGGGCAAGACGACGCTCTCGCACATCATCGCCAACGAAATGGGCGTGGGCATCAAGATTACTTCCGGGCCCGTGCTCGATAAGCCGGGCGATCTGGCCGGTTTACTGACCAACTTGGACGAAGGTGACATCCTTTTTATCGACGAGATACACCGCCTCAGCCCACTCGTGGAAGAGTACCTGTACTCGGCTATGGAGGATTTTAAGATCGACATCATGATCGAGTCCGGCCCGAATGCACGGTCGGTTCAATTGACCCTCAACCCGTTTACCCTGATCGGAGCCACCACGCGTTCGGGGCTGCTGACGGCGCCCCTGCGCGCCCGCTTCGGCATCAACGCCCGGCTGCAGTACTATGATGCCAAGCTGTTGACGACCATCGTACTGCGTTCGGCAAGCATCCTACGCTCACCCATTACGGAGGAAGGTGCCTACGAGATTGCCCGGCGAAGCCGGGGCACGCCCCGCATCGCCAATGCGCTCCTGCGCCGCACGCGCGATTTCGCCCAGATAAAGGGCGACGGACGGATCGATACGGAGATTGCGAAATATGCGCTGAACGCATTGAACGTGGACGAGCACGGCCTGGACGAAATGGATAATAAAATCCTCCTCACGATTATCGATAAGTTCAAAGGTGGCCCCGTGGGCGTCAAGACCATCGCTACGGCGGTAGGGGAGGACGAGGGTACCATCGAGGAAGTATACGAGCCGTTTCTTATCCAGGAGGGCTTCCTGATGCGGACCTCCCGCGGGCGTGAGTGTACCGAGGCGGCATATCGGCACCTAGGCAGGAACAATTACCCCAAAGGGAATACGTTGTTTTGACCGGGGGAAAATCGACACGCGACGGAAAACTGGTATATCTATTGCGGTTTAGACTAACCGGAAACCAAGTTAATCAATTATGAAGTTTCGAATTCTCTTCGCGGGCATGATATTGCTCCCGTTCCTTTCGAATGCCCAATTTGGCAACGAATCGCCCATTCCTTATTTCCGCTATTCGGTGACGGCGGGCGTGGGAGCCAATCAGCTATACGGCGATTTGGCGAAACGACAGGTGGGACCGACGGCCTACCTCCGTGGAAGTTATTTCCTTACCCACGGGCTAAGCGTAGGGCTGGAGGTGCAAGAGGGCTTATTGATGGGAGAGGATAAGGGTGACCTCGAACCTGTCCGGCGCACACGCAACCTATATCATGCCGCGATGTTGGATGTGAGATTCCAGCCCTTAAAATATATGCAAGATGACCATATTCGGCGCTCGGAATATAAACATCCCTATGGCAAACGGGTCTTAAGCAGTGTGTACGGCGGCGCGGGAGTGGGTGCTATTTATAACCTGCAGTGGGACCGCCGAAGGCCCGCCAACGGCAGCGCCGGCGAGATGGATGAAATTTACGAAGGAAAAGACTACGGCCTCGGCTATTTTCTGACTACCGACATCGGCTTTGAACTACCACTCCATAGCCTAAAGCCAAACTTGCTGGACTCCTATATTTGGTCGATTGTCGTTAACGGCCAAGCCAATTTCGCGTTTGACGACGAAGTGGACGGATACAGTGGCAACTATCCCGAAAACACGAGTAAAGACGTCTTTGGCGTAGTGAGTATCGGGGTCAACCTGCGGTTTTAAGTTCCTTTAGTTGGGCCAATACCCGTTTTCCGCGGCTTTGCATGGCGGCCGATCCGCGCCGTAGAAGGTGGCGGGTCTGCGTCTCCAGCTCTTCGGCAATCCAATCCGCATGACTGCATAAATTGAGCAGGATATCCAAGCAATTCACCTGTACGGCTACGGGCGTATCCGGATCGATTAGCCAACCGAATACCACCTCCACCAGTTCATCCTTGTTAGCCCTAAACATGAATTCCCGATAGGGGTCCGGCGCTTTCGGGTCGGTGATCCGCATCAGGATTTTAGTGAAATGTCGCTGGCAACTGCGGTTTTCCTGATGGGGGAGGCCGGCCAGGAATTGTGGCAAAAGCATGAGGAAGCGGCGCTCGTCATGCACCGCCATGTATTCCAATATCCAAGCCGAACGAAAAGCGATCTGAGGGCGCGGTGGGTCGTAGCACAGCGCCAATAATCCTTCGGCCGAAATATCCGGGTCTTGCGCCAGCGCGGTGAGCGCCGCAATCATGGTCTTTCCGAAGGTGGGCTCAAAGCGTTGGATGATGGTCTGCTTCTCCATGGCGGTTTACGAGCGCCAATATCGGGAAACTTCACGGGAATATGGTACTTTTGCCTATGCAACAAACAAATACCCTAGCCTTGGAGGACCGTATCGCACAATCGCAGACACGAATTTTCAAAGCTGTTTTTCCGAACACGACGAACCATTACGACACCCTTTTCGGGGGCACGGCCATGGCCCTCATGGACGAGGTGGCTTTCATCGCCGGTACGCGATTTTGCCGCAAGCGCCTGGTCACCGTTTCGTCCGACCGCATCGATTTTAACCGGCCTATCCCGGCGGGGACAATCATCGAACTCGTCGGTACCGTCGTGCATGTAGGGCGTACAAGCCTCAAGGTGGAAGTGGACATCTACGTGGAGCGGATGTATGAGGAGGGACGCGAGCTGGCTATCCGAGGCTCGTTTACGTTCGTGGCAATCGATGAGGACAAAAGGCCGATCCCGGTCCTTTCCTAAAGCTACCGAAGCATCGTTTCGGCAATAAAAAAGCCAGCGCTTTGGGGCGCTGGCGGATAGCTTAAGCGGGCTGTATGGAGAGCCTATCTAGCCTTGCTCCATACTTCGTACAGGGGTTCGCCGGAGGAGTTGAGCCCGGAGTGATGCCAATGCCCGTCGACGAGTTTGCCGTCAAACTTCAAGGAGGCGCCCACCCGGTCGCTATTGCGCGAAAAGAACTCGATGTTTTCGGTGTACTTGCCGTTTTCAAACGTGAAGTTTCCACCGCCCGTACCGAAGAATTCCCCGGTCTTGATGTTGATGGCTACCCATTGGAAACGGCTTCCCGACAAGATCTTATACGTCCGGCGGTCGCCAGGTGCATGGTCGCTGGCTATTTTGGCGTCGGCACCGCGTCCCGTCATGTACCACACGCCTGCCAGGGGATTGTCGTTGCTATCTAGTCGGCGCCACTCCGCATTCGTACCCGAAAGGTCGGTCGAAAGCGTGTTGCCTACGTTGGCCTTGAAGGTAGTGGTTGTGCCCAGCCAGGTGTCGAGCGGTATTTTGGCAGCAGCTTTTTCGGTGTCCCATTCCCAGGTGATGGCCAGTTGTCCATTGTTGTGGGTATAGGTGCCGCCGCGCGTGGCAATGAACTTTTTATTTTTTACGTCGAACGTGCTATGCGATACCAAGCCGTCGACAAATACCGCCGTTTGTTCGATGTCGCCGGTTTTGGTGTGCCAGGCTCCGGCCAACGCGTCGGACTGCGCGTGGGATGGCGATGCCATTACGCTTGTGCAAATCACCGCTAAGATGGAGGAAATCAGAGGTCTTTTCATGGTCTGAATAGTTTGGTTTAAAACTAAAAAAACTAATTTAAGGATAATTTGTTCGCAACGCGCCTATTTTAGGTAAACTTTCGGGCGCGAAGCTTATTGAATGTTTTCTTTCCTCCGGCGAAAAAGGCCCATGCCACGCTGCCGCGGTATATTCCTTTCGGCCGACCGGTGTGATTGGCGAGCTGTCTTCGTTTTTGGTCCGTCTTAAAAAATGCATAAAAGAAGGATTGGTGCGAACGGCTCACCGCCCAGGCGTCCTTGAATTTTCCTTGGGCCAAAAATCGGAAGATCGCCGCTAAGTCGATCCACAACCGGCAAAAAACGGCTATGGCTCCTTGTGCCAGCGGTAGGTTTTTCTGGAGGGTGAATAGGCTATTGCGGAAATTAAGGTATGTTTTCGTGGGGTTTGACGGCGCCAGCGTTCCCCCGCCCACATGGTACACCTCCGCATCCGGACAATAGCCGATGCGATATCCCAGTCGCTGAAGCCGCCAGCAGAGGTCTATCTCCTCCATATGGGCAAAGTAATCGCCGTCAAAACCGCCGGCTTCCAGCCAGCAGCTCTTCCGGATAAAAAGGGCGGCGCCACTGGCCCAGAATATCGTTCGCGCGTCGTCATACTGCCCATGGTCTTCTTCGATATGCTGCATGACGCGTCCCCGACAAAAAGGGAACCCGAACCGGTCCAGGAAACCTCCTGCGGCGCCGGCATACTCAAACAGCCGCCGATCGTGGTAAGCCTTGATCTTTGGCTGGGCTGCCGCTATGTTCGGATGAGCTTCCATGTAGCGGATAATGGGATCGATCCAGCCCGGCGATACTTCGACGTCTGAATTTAACAAAGCGTAGTAGTCCGCATCCACGTGCTTCAGCACGGCGTTGTAGCCTCCGGCGTAGCCTAGGTTTTCCCGGTTCTGAATGATCTTCACCTGTGGAAAGTTATCCCGTACGTAATCGACCGATCCGTCCGTCGAACCGTTGTCGCCCACCACGATCTCCAGGTTGGCATACATGCTGTTATAAACCGATAGCAGGAACTTTTCCAGAAAGAACCGGCCATTCCAGTTTAATATGACGACGGCTACCTTAGGCGTTTTCATGCGTTGTTGGTTTCCATTTCCACCGCTTGTGCGACCAAAGCCACAACTCGGGCTTGTTGCGTATAATATTTTCAGTATACCGTGTGTATCGAGCGGTAATCTCATCTTCGGCGCTTGCTAGCGCCGGGTCGTCTACGAGGGTCTCAAACGTGCACGTATATTGTCCCCGCTTAACGCGGTCAATATGGCAAAAGACGATGGGGTATCCCGTTAGTTTGGCAATGCGTTCAACCCCGTTATAGACCGGCGTGTAGGTGCCCAAAAAGTCCATGGCAGTATAGGCATCCTGGCGTCGGGGCGTTTGGTCTGCGACAAACATGCTGATATGGGGCTGGTGGCGAAGGGCGGCGATTTTTCGCAAAGTGAGCTTCATGGGGACCATGACGGCACCAAATCGGCTCCTAATGGCATTGTATATGTTTTGGAATCCCTTGTTGCTGAGTGGTTTGTAAATGATTACGACGGGTTCGTCCACCATAAGGCAAAGCCGATGGATGCCCAATTCCCAGTTGGCGTAATGCGCGGTGACACCAATGATGCTGCGACCTGCCTGCAAATGGCCGGTCACGGCCTCGGGGTTTATTAATTTCATGCGCCGCTCGACCGCGCGTGGCGATATCGTCCGCATCTTGATGGCCTCGACCATGATGTCGGGCAGGAAGCGGTAGAACTTAAAGGCGATGCGCTGGCGCTCCTTGTCTGTTTTTTCGGGAAAAACGCGCAGCAGGTTGTCCGCCACTACCTGCCGACGATACCGAAACACGTAATACAACAGTACGAACAGGATGTCGGACAGGCGATACAGTACCCAGAACGGCAACAAACTGGCCAAATAAATCAACAATGACGGTAATACCGGTTTCCGCATAGATAGTCTTAAAAACACCGTGTTGGGGGTGTCGCCCGCAAATATCCCCAAAAATAAACTATTTTTGCACGATTGGCTTTGATTTAGGTGGACGCAGCCGCATTTTGTCATTTTTGTGGCTTCGGCATGCGGCCGTTGAACTTAATATCTTGCCATGCAAAACAGCGTTATACATGCATTTTGACACATCGTTGATAGCCCCGGCGTTTTACCTGCCGCCGATTTCCTATTTTAGTGCAATCCGAGCCTTCGGAAGACCCATCCTTATTGAACAATACGAACATTTCCCCAAACAGACCTACCGTACCCGCGCGTCCATACATTCGGCCAACGGGAAGCTGAACCTCATTGTCCCCGTGAAGAAGGGCAGCAACGGACATACGGCCATGAAGGACGTGCGCATCAGCTACGACGCGAACTGGCAGCGCCTGCACTGGCTCAGTTTGCAAACCAGCTACCGTACGTCGGCATTTTTCGAATATTACGAGGACGAGTTCGCCCCTTTTTACGACAAGAAGTATGAATTCTTGGTGGATTATAACATGGAATTGTTCGAGTTGATATGCCGCCTCCTCAAACTGGAAGTGACGTGGGTACGCACGACGGGCTACGAGGCTGAATACGTGGGCGCAATTGACCTGCGCACGGCCATCCACCCCAAAAAGCCCCTGTTTAGACAGACCGATCCCTACTTCCAGGTGTTTGCTAGCAAGAACGGCTTTCTGGAAGATTTAAGCGTTGTGGACTTGCTGTTTAACCAAGGGCCTCAAAGCAAGCGTTACTTGTACACCAACTCCAAGCCGTAAACTTTTCTCGTCGCTGTCCGTTATTTATTTCGACAGACCGATGAGTTTATGAAGCATCCCCCGTTACTGGTTTTTTTGGTGGTCGTACTGGGCGTCTTCATGGCGCACGCCCAAGATACATCCCAGCGTAAGATTTTCGTGGTCAGTGGTATGGGCTGGGGGCTTACGGGCGGGAAGACGGCCGAAGTTCTCACACCCAAGTTTTCGAGCAGCCTCGGACTGGACGTTGCTTTGCGAAATGGCCGTTATTTCGTTTATCCCTCCCTGGATTTCCTTGTTTTTGGATATGACCAGCAAGTAGAGGATCCAGATTATTCGTATAATCTGGAACGAGGCCGCAGCAATCTTTACAACCTAAACTTAGCAGCAGGAATCCGCCAACGCCTGCGGCCGGTCAGCGCTTATGCCTTCGCCGGACCGGGGGTGGGCGTGGTGAGCGAGCCGCGTGCCCGGGTGCCTGAGGGACAAAGCTTGGTGAAAATCGAAAATACCTACCGCCTCACCCCATCCTTGCGCGCGGGAGTGGGGGCTGATATCAAGTTGGGTAGCTTTTACCTGTTCCTAGAGGGCGCTTGGCTACATAATTTCCGTCGCATGCAGGATCGTCCGGTGCATGTCTTTTCCATCTACGGAGGGTTGAAGACGGACGTAACCCGGCTGGCCGGCCAGGTGACGAAGGCGATTGGCATCGAAACCGGAATTTCTCCCTAGCGACGGTTTGCGAGCCGCCCCGCCGCCATTGCGATTCGTAGAATCCAAAAGAAAATCAGTAATATTACCCACTGGAATATTTTGGACCGTATGAAACGCAGGACGGCGATAAAGCAATTACTCATTGTGGCAGGGGGCTTGGTGCTGGTGCCTTCCTGCCTGAGCGAATCCGGGAAGGCGAGCATTCGCCTGACTAATTTGGATATCTCTGCATCCGACGAAGATCTGCTGGCGGCTCTCGTGGAAACCATCATCCCCGAAACCGATTCGCCAGGCGCTAAATCCCTCAATCTCCACCTTTTTGTGTTGAAAATGATAGACGATTGCCATTCGGAAGCCGACCAGCAAGCGTTTGTCAGCGGATTGCGGGATTGGGACCAGGAAGCGCGAAAAGCATTGGGCAAGGCGTATGAGAAGGCCACCGGGTCGGATCAAATTGCGTTTATGGAGGCCGTCAACGGAGACCGCGGACATCCGTTGTCCGGATTCTTCGGGCTGGTCAAACGACGCACCATCCAGGGATACCTCAACTCACAGTATGTAATGACCCACGAACTGGTGTATGAGCTCGCACCGGGCAGATACGACGGATATGCTCCTGCGTAGCGAAGGAACGAACAGACAGGACGGAATATAACATGGCGAATATCAACATAGACGCGAAACGGCAACACACCTATGATGCAATCGTTGTCGGGTCTGGAATCAGCGGCGGATGGGCTGCCAAGGAGCTGTGCGAAGCGGGGTTGAAAACCTTGGTGCTGGAGCGGGGACGCGACGTGGAGCACGTGAAGGATTACCCCGCTACCAATATGCACCCGTATGAGTTTGAGCATCGCGGCGAAATGCCGTATGAGGATAAGGTGAAAAACCCTATCGTCAACCGGTGCTATGCCTACGGCGAGGATTCCGCGCACTTTTTTGTTAAAGATGACGAACATCCCTATATACAAGACAAGGATTTCGATTGGATCCGAGGCTATCAGGTAGGAGGGAAGTCGCTGCTGTGGGCCCGCCAAGTGCAACGCTGGAGCGACTTCGATTTCGAGGGGCCGGCGCGGGACGGCTTCGCGGTCGATTGGCCCATCCGCTATCGCGATTTAAAGCCTTGGTATGACCATGTCGAGCGGTTTATCGGGGTGTCGGGCAACCGCGACGGAATCCCCGAGTTGCCGGATGGCGAGTTCCTGCCCGCCTACCCGCTGAATGCGGCCGAGGACCACTTCAAGCGGGTCGTGGAGTCCAGATACCCACATCGCTACATCATCAGCGCGCGGTGCGCGCATCTCTCCGAGCCCCAGCCCATCCACATTGAGCAAGGAAGGGTAAAGTGCCAAAACCGGAGGCTGTGCCAGCGCGGAGGTCCCTTTGGAGGGTATTACAGCAGCAACGCATCCACCTTGCCCTGGGCGCAGAAAACCGGCAACATGACCTTGCGGCCGTTCTCGGTCGTCCATTCGATTTTGTACGACGAAGAGCAGGGCAGGGCGGTAGGGGTGCGCGTCATCGATACCAACACCAAGGAAGCCATCGACTATTACAGCCGAGTAGTGTTTCTCAACGCCTCCACGCTGAACACAAACTTGATCTTGCTCAACTCCACTTCCAGCCGATTCCCTGACGGATTCGGGAACGACAACGGATTGCTGGGCAAATACATCGCGTTCCATAGCTATACGGGCGTCATATCGGCCCGGTACGACGGGGCCAAAGCCTATCGCACCGATGGCCGAAACCCGGCAGGCGGTGGGTATATTCCGCGTTTCCGAAATGTGTATCGACAAGAAACGGACTTCCTACGGGGATGGGCTGCCGGCTTCGGCGCCAGTAGGGGCACATCGAGTGACCGTTCGGGCGTGGGCGCGACGCTGAAGGAGCAACTGCTCCATCCCAAACTGAACGACCACTGGAACATGCATTCGCACATGATGGCCGAAACCATACCCAAGGCCTCTAACCACGTGTGGTTGGACGCGTTGCAGAAAGATGCTTGGGGCGTACCCCTGTTGCACATCGACGTCGATTATGACGACAACGACTGGAAAATCCGGCAGGACTATTTTGACCAAATGAGCGAGATGTTTGAGGCAGCCGGATTTACGGATATCCACACGCGGGAGGACAACCGGCGTCCGGGCAACGATATCCACGAGATGGGTGGCGTGCGGATGGGACATGACCCCAAAACCTCGCTGCTCAATAAGTGGAACCAAATGCATGCCTGCGCCAACGTGTTTGTCACCGACGGGGCATGTATGACCTCTACGGCCACGCAAAACCCCTCGCTGACATATATGGCACTCACCGCCAGAGCCGTGCATCACGCGGTCGAAGAAATGAAAAAAGGTAATTTGTAACGAATTTTATCCGTTACCCAAACAATAGTCGCCGATTATTGTTTAACCGTTGTCATCGTGCCGAAATGCCGCACGGGCAATGGGTCTAACTAGTTATGATTCCTACCCATGAATCATTTATCGTAGCCGGAGGTAGACCGAAATAGTTGGTCTGCCTGCTCACTAAAACGATTTTGTTGGTATCCCGAGAGGGGCGAGCCTGTCACAAGTGGCTGCCGGCGAAAGGGCGTAAGACGAGGGTCGTGGGAGGCCCCGCCGCTGTGCGGGAGTGATAAAAAGCTGCATAACCATTTAACACGGAAATATGAAAAAACAACTAACACAAAGAACTAGCCGCGCTGCCAAATGCTGTTTGGTAGCTGCAGGCTTGGCGGCATGGTCGCTCGCCAGCCATGCGACGATCGACGGAGGGTGGCAGGGTGTCAGGGGCGCGCCTGCTCTCGCCGTCCTGCAACAGACCGTCACCGGGACGGTTACCAGTAGTGCCGATGGTTCGCCCCTGGCCGGGGTGACGGTAACTGTAAAGGGAACCATGCGCGGGAGCACGACGAACGAACAAGGGCAGTTTTCGGTGTCGGCGTCTGCCGGCGAAACCTTGGTGTTCTCGTTTGTCGGCTATCAATCCCAAGAAGTGCAATTGGGCACGCAGACCACGCTCCAAGTCGCATTGGGCGCCGACGTCGAGAGTATTGACGAAGTGGTGGTCGTCGGCTACGGTACGCAACGGAAGTCGGACCTGACCGGAGCGGTAGGCGTCGTCACAGCCGATGAAATCTTGGCGGCGCCCGTAGCCAACGCCTTGCAGGGGATGAAGGGTCGCGTAGCCGGCGTCAACGTTTTCCTTAATTCGGGTTCCCCCACGGCGAGCCCGCGTATTTTGATACGTGGCCTCGGTACCATCAACTCATCATCCAATCCGCTGTTTGTCGTGGACGGTGTCGTGATGGAAAACATGCAGTTTCTGAACCCGAATGACATCGAGCGGATGGAAGTGTTGAAAGACGCATCGTCCACCGCCATCTATGGGGCACGCGGCGCAAACGGTGTGGTATTGATCAGCACCAAGCGGGGGGCCTCCGTAGGGGGGACCGTCGTAAGCTATGACGGGTTCGTGAACGTAGGCGTCCTGCCGAGGACCATTGACGTGCTGAATGCCCAAGAGTGGCTCGAGGTCGTCGAACGCGGGTTCCAAAACCACTCGAAGTACAGCAGCTCGAACATTCCTGCGTTCACACGTAGCGATCCGAGGTTGTTCGATGCGCAGGGTAATCCACTGTATGACACGGACTGGCAGAAGGAAGCGACCCGTACGGCGGTTTCGCATAACCACCAGTTTGCCGTACAGACGCAAGCCGACAAATCCTCGTTCGGTGCGTTTATCAACTACGGAGACATGCAGGGCATCATGCTCGAAAACCAGCTGCAGCGTATTAACGGAAAAATCGCCTATGACGCACAACCCAAGGATTGGCTGTCGGTAGGCGTCAATATGCTAGCTAACTACACCCGCGAGAACGAGTTCGAAGAGGGGGGAGGGCACCAAATGCCTCGCCGGTCGATGCTGGAGATGCCGCCCATCTTTCCTGTCAAATTCCCCGATGGTACCTGGTCGAACAGCAGCATGATCACGGATTCCTACGGCTTGGAAGCGATCCCGAATCCCGTACACGTGTTGGAGACCCAAGATCGGTTTCGCAAGCGTTCCCAGCTGTTTGGAAATGCGTACCTGACTTTCCACATCCTTCCAGGGCTGGATTTGCGTACGCAATTCGGGTTTGACAAGCATGACAACAATATCCAGGAATATAGCCCGACCGATCTGATCAATATTTCGGCGCCTCTGGGACGTGCCTATCTCGAAAACCAACGCTCGTTCTACTGGCAGGAAGAGACCTACTTGAACTACAACACGGACATCGGCGACCACCGTATTAATTCCGTGCTCGGGTTGAGTTGGCAAGGGCGTACCGCCGAATACAACTGGGTGTCGGCCGAAGGGTTTGCCGACGATTTCTTCCGGTTTAACGCGATCCAATCCGCGAGCCAGCCGGGCGCGCCCGGTTCGTCGCACGACAAATGGACGATGAACTCGTACTTCCTGCGTGGAAACTATAGCTACAAAAACCGCTACTTGGTGACGGTGACAGGGCGTATCGACGGATCCTCGCGTTTCGGCGAAAACAATAAATACGGAATTTTCCCCTCGGCCGGCTTGGGTTGGGTGATCTCCCAAGAGGACTTCATGTCGGATGCCCGGCAGCTGGACGAATTGAAAGTACGTTCCAGCTACGGGGTGACGGGCAATACCGAAATTCCCACTTACCTTTCCCTGGGGACGGTCTCTACGGGCACAACGCTTCTCAACGGCACGCGCGTGTCGCAGAGCTACATTAACCGCCTGCCCAACCCCAACTTGGAGTGGGAAAAGACCAAGCAGTTTGACGTCGGTATCGATCTTTCGATGTTCAACCGCCGCTTGACGGCGTCCGTGGATTACTATTACAAGCTGACGACCGACCTGCTGCTCGACAAGCCCGTTCCAACTTCGACGGGTTTTACGGCGGTTCGCGACAATATCGGCTCGGTCTCAAACCGTGGGGTAGAAGTGCTGCTGAGCGGTACGCCTGTGGCCAACAATACGTTTAACTGGCAGACGACGCTTAACTTCAGCTTTAACAAAAACCGGATAGAAGCGCTTGGCGAAAACGACGAGGATATCTTCCCGGGCCCCAACTGGGTTTCGGGTAGCCAGACCATTCTCCGTGTGGGCGAGCCGCTGAGCTCGTTCTGGGGCTACCGGCGCTTGGGCGTCTGGGGTACAGACGAAGCGGAAGCAGCTGCGGCGGTGGGCGCCGTGCCCGGCGTCGCGAAGCGTAGCGCCCAGCGGGAAATCATCGGAAACGGATTGCCCGACTGGGTCGGCAGTTTTGTCAACAACTTCAGCTATCGCAATTTCGACCTGTCGATAGAGCTGCAGTTTGTACATGGCGTAGACATCCTGCAGCAGTTTATGCACTCTATGGAAGACCGTACAGGATTGTCTAATGGTTTGGCCACGACCCTGTATGAAGCATGGACCGAGTCTAATCAGAACACCATGGTGCAGCAAATCCGGAATGGTCCCTACTCCGGCCAAAACAGTGAGGTGGACGACCGTTGGGTAGCCAATGGATCGTACCTCCGGGGCAATATGATCTCGCTGGGGTATAATTTCGGTGGCGTGGCACTCAACAACATAAACCTGAAAGGGCTGCGCGTATATGCGACCGTACAGAACGCGTTTCTCGTGAAATCCAAGGACTTCAAGGGCTATGATCCGGAAGCGACGTCCTGGGGAGGCGACCAATGGGGGCAGAATATTTTCTTCTTCCAATATCCCAACCCGCGTACGTTCACGTTAGGCACCAGTTTCCAATTCTAAACCATTCAATCAGATCGACATGAAAAAATTAATCGCAATATTTATAACCGCTGGCCTGCTGGCGACGTCCTGCTCGGACTTTCTTCGGGAGGTTCCCAAGGATGAGATTTCGTCGGGCCAGTTTTTCGCCAATCCCGAACATGCCTGGAACGCCGTAAACGCGTTGTACCGTTCGGGAGCGCCGTCGTTGCTAGGCACCGGCGTATATTCCGGCTCACGCGTCATGTTTGGCCCATACATCTCCGGGTTTGTGGATAATGACTACAAAGGACAGGAAATCCACGTGCAGCACGCACAACAGCTGACCTTCAATGGCTTGAACCTTTCCACGTATCTGGGAGGCTTCTACCGCGATCTGTATCTGGGAATCGCAAGGGCGAATAATGCCATCAAGTATATTCCCACCACCCCGGGTCTGGAGGAGGCCGACGCCAATCGCCTGCTAGCGGAAGCCCGTACGTTCCGCGCCATGAATTATTTTTACCTGGCGCGCTTTTTTGGCGGAGTGCCGCTGATTACCGAGCCTTACGAAAGCTTGGAAAACTTGTTTGTCGAGCGTGCATCGCTGGAAGACGTGTATGCGTTGATCGTAAGCGACCTGCAGTTTGCGACCCAACCGGGCGTATTGGCCAACTCGACTTTTGCAGCGAACGGTAACCGGGTAACGCAGGGCGTGGCGCAAGCATTACTGGCCGATGTGTACCTAACCATGAGCGGCTTCCCGCTTCAGGTGAACCACTATGCCGACGCCGCTACCCAGGCCCGAGCGATTATCAACAACTCGGCGTATTTCCTGACGCAGCACGACCGCGACGGCGACGGCGACGTCGTCATGGCTAATAGCGCGTATAACAAAGCGCGGAAGGCCGATAACCTGCCAAACGAGCATATCTACTACTATGAGTACACGGTGGGCATCTCCAACTCCGGATATACGCAGCACGCTTTTCCGGTGAGCATGGCACCCGAATTGGCTTATGCAATCTTTAACAACGCCTATCGCCCCACGGCGAGCCTCCTACGCGCGTACGACGCTAGCCAGGATCTGCGGATTCAGGAAAAGCAGTACTTCCACTCTTCGCTGACGCGCGAAGACGGTACGGTCGCCAATTTCGATACGGCCCCCCATTTATGGTATGACGAACAGGCGTCTAAGGAAACGGCAACCTCCGGAAAGGACCTGCCGGTATACACGTATTCGAATATGCTGCTGGTGGCGGCCGAGGCCATTGCCCGATCCGAAGGGGTGACGCCGGAAGCCATCGATTACCTCACGCAGGTACGCTCGCGTGCCTACTGGAAGCAGACGCCCGAGCAGGTACGCGCCAGCTTGTCCGGATTGGGCGCGGAGCAGTTTGTACAGGAAGTGTGGAAGGAGCGGCTGCGCGAGTTGGTGTTCGAGTTCCAGATCTGGACGGACATACAGCGCACGCGGCAGTTCCCGGTAACGGCGGCCAACGGGCAAATATCCTTTGTGGACGTCATCGGCCAGCAAAATAGCTTCGGAGCCACGTTTGCCGAAAAGCACCTGCTTTATCCGATACCGGACGATGAGATGCAACGCAACCCGGCGCTGACCCCGAATCCCGGCTATGAAAATGAATAGTGCACCGCTTCGGACATAAAAAAAGGCCCGCGAAATCGATGTTTCGCGGGCCTTTATGATTTTTAAAGCAAGTGTTATTTGTTCGGGGGGCGCTTACGCTGAGAATGACGTGCCGCAGCCGCAGGTTTTTTCGGCGTTGGGATTGCTGAACGTGAATCCCCGGGCGTCCAAACCGCTTTGGAAGTCGATTTGCATGCCCGCCAAATATAGGCCGTGGGCCTTGTTCATGAACACGCGAATCCCTTCGATATCGTATTCGCTATCGCCTTCCTTTTTCTGGTCGAACCCCAGAATGTAATTCATGCCCGCACAACCGCCGCCTTCGACGCCTACACGCAGGCCGAAGTCTTCGCCAATCTCCTGTTGGTCCCGTAACTTTTTTAGTTCTTTAACCGCTCCATCCGTCAACAAAACGGGAGCAGGTGCTGTCAATGTTTCTGTGCTCATAATCGACTCCTCGTATTAGCATTTTGGTGTCCTCGCGTGCCAGGAATCCCCAATGCCCGTAGCTGGGAATTAAACCGTTTTGCGGGACGTCTTACTACAAAAATACATAAAATTAACCATTTTTGCCTTCATGTGTATATTTTTACGTTTCGCAAACAAAGCAGTTCAAGTTGCCTAAGCATGGATGCCGTTGATTATTTCTTGGAAAAAGCCGACGCGCTTTTCGTACCCGTAGTAGCTGGGATGGTCCTCGTCTCGTTTGCGTCGTGGCTGTTCTGGAAGGGATATAATAGCCACGTCCGAATAAAGATGCTCGATCGGCAACGTGAAAGCCAGCAACCGCGGGCCTCCGCGGGCATCGCGACGCTTCGTTTGCAGGCGTACGAGCGCATCGTGCTGTTCATTGAGCGCATTCGGCCACAAGGCATGCTCTTGCGGCTACACCAGCCCGGCGTGAGCGCGGACGTATTGGAACAGCTAATCCTTGCGGCGATCCGCGAAGAGTACCAGCATAACGTCACCCAACAATTATATGTGAGCGAGGAGAGCTGGGCGATGGTCGTACGCCTCAAGGAGACGACCCAAACCCTGGTTCGGCAGGCCGCGGCGGCCCTGCCGCCGGACGCCACCGGAAGGGCCCTAGGCGAACAATTGATCCGACACGTAGCCAGCCTGGAGGAGAATCCCTACGATATCGCGCTGCGCCTGATTCGGAAACATGCCAATAGCTAGTGAGGCGTGTCGTTATTAGGCATTTAAGGCCCCGATAGGGTCGCGGGAAAGGGAGAAAAAGGCTAAATACGCAAATCTATTGCGAGAGCCTGCGATAGTATCGCTAAAATCCTATCTTTGCGTTTCTTAATTAAAATAAGTTTACCCACTAATGGAAAGAGACAACACCATATTCAAGCTCATCGACAAAGAGCTTGATCGCCAGGAGCAAGGTATCGAACTGATCGCATCGGAGAACTTCGTGAGCAAGCAAGTCATGGAGGCTGCCGGTTCTGTGTTAACCAATAAGTACGCCGAAGGCTTGCCCGGTAAGCGCTATTACGGTGGCTGCGAGGTGGTCGACGAGATTGAGACGATCGCGATTAACCGAGCGAAGGAGCTATTTGGCGCCTCTTGGGTCAATGTGCAGCCGCATTCCGGTGCACAGGCCAATGCGGCAGTCTTCCTGGCTATCCTCAACCCGGGCGACAAAATCCTCGGATTTGATCTTTCACATGGCGGGCACTTAACGCACGGGTCGCCCGTTAACTTCTCGGGCAAGCTGTACGAACCCCATTTTTATGGCGTCGACCGCGAAACGGGGCTGATCGACTACAAGCAACTGGAAGAGACCGCCCTGCGCGAAAAACCCAAAGTAATTATCTGCGGTGCGTCTGCGTACTCCCGTGATTGGGATTATGCGTTCATTCGCCGCGTGGCAGACGAAATCGGGGCCCTGGTGGTTGCCGATATCTCGCACCCGGCCGGACTCATCGCCCGCGATCTGCTGGCCGATCCGCTGCCGCACTGCCATATCGTGACGACAACCACCCACAAAACGTTGCGCGGGCCGCGGGGCGGGATGATCATGGTGGGCCAGGACTTTGAGAACCCCTGGGGTATCAAAACCCCCAAAGGCGAGTTGCGTACCATCACGTCGTTGCTCGACCTCGCGGTGTTCCCCGGCACGCAGGGTGGACCCCTAGAGCACATCATCGCTGCCAAGGCAATCGCCTTTGGCGAAGCATTGAGCGATGATTATTTGGCCTATATCAAACAAGTAAAACTCAATGCCGCGGCTCTTGCCCAGGTTTTCGTCGACAAAGACTACCAACTCATCTCGGGCGGTACGGACAACCACTTAATGCTGATCGACCTCCGCAATAAGGGGCTGAGCGGCAAAGCGGCCGAAGAGGCCCTGGGCAAAGCGCACATTACAATCAATAAGAACATGGTTCCCTTTGACGACCGCTCACCGTTCGTAACGTCGGGTATCCGGTTGGGTACGGCGGCGATTACAACCCGCGGGCTCAAGGAAGCTGACATGGCCGAAATCGGCGAGCTGATCGATTCCGCACTGCACCATCACGAGGACGATGCCAAGTTAGCCAGTATTGGCCAGGAAGTGAATAGCCTGATGGCAAAATTCCCGCTCTATAAGTAGCTTGGGGTTTTGTCCGTCAGCAGGAAAGCCGCAGAATGCCCTCAGCACGCTGCGGCTTTTTTTTTGCTTGTAAAGTCGGATCCGACAAGGTAGCAGACGCTGCCAGCGAATGTTAAAAACACCCGATATCTTGTTTTTATTAAAAATTTTGTTTTGCTTTGAAGTTAACAAACGAATAACACACCAAACGCAGACGATATCGAAGATAGGGTTACTCACATTGATTTAGCTTTTGTATAAATAAGCGAAAAAAGCAGCTCGTATGCGATTTGAAAAGAAGACCGATCAAGAACTTGTTCGTTTGTACGTCTCAGGGAAGGAAGCTGCCTTGAAGACATTGGTTGACCGCTATAAGGCCCGAATATATACCTCCATTTATTTATTGGTGAAGGATAGCGCCCTGGCTGAGGACATCTTCCAGGATACGTTTATCAAAGTAATCAATACGCTCAAGGGCGGACGCTACAACGAAGAGGGCAAATTTCTCCCTTGGGTGCTCCGTATCGCCCACAACTTGGTCATCGACCACTACCGCAAGGAACGGCGTACGCCGCTGGTCGTGAATAGCGAGGGGTTTGATATCTTCGACGTGCTATACGTATCGGAGGAAAACGCGGAATCGCGCATGATCCGGGAGGAAACCCACCAAGAGTTAAGGCGGCTAATCCAGTTGTTGCCCGATGAGCAGAAAGAAGTGCTAATTATGCGGCATTATGGCGAGATGAGCTTCAAGGATATCGCCGATGTCACCGATGTCAGCATCAATACGGCCTTAGGTCGCATGCGCTATGCCTTGAACAACCTACGCAAAATGATGTACGGCACCCCGCACGTCGCCAAAATCGGATAGACAGGCCGTGCTTCGGCTAGGGGGCTAGGCTTGCTTTCATCCTTGTCCCTGTAGCTGACGGGACCGCCATGGGTATGCCTGTCCCTGGAGGTGTTCCTTCTGAAAGTCAGACCGTTTTAAACCAATCCAGATAATAGTTGCCCAAGATAGGCAGCGGTTTTTCCCGTCCGTTGGCGGCGCCCATGATGCCCATTATCCACATGTACAATAGTGCAAAAGCCGCGACAATGCCGAGGAGCCATCCAACGAACGGAATCATGCTCACGACTGACACAGCAAAGGAGGTCAGCATCAGGCCGAGCGATTGTCGGATATGGTAGGCAGCGAATGGGTTCTTCTTATCGCCGTTCATGATCAAGGCGATGACCAGGCCAATGACGGTAATGTAGGCGATGATCGCGGTGGTTTTTCCCGCTTCGATAGTCGAGCCGGTAGACCCCGTGCGGGTTCCGTCATCTTGGGGGATATGCTTGTAATCCATAGGAGTGGTAATTAAGCAGCATACGCCCGTATGCTGCAATGAGTTTATGTGATTGTAGTTGTTAGACGAGCTGTCGTTTGTTCGGCCTCGCGCTACTTACATGCCGAAGCGCTGATAACCTGCGGTACTAAACGTTTTTCCGTCTCGGTGGATTTCGGTCGCTTCCATGGTTACTTGTTGGCCTGATTCCACTAGTGTTGACTCCATCTTGAGCAAGACACCTGCCGGCTGTTCGCTAAGGTTCGGGATTTTGGCGGGGCTGTTTTTCATGAACGAGGAAAAGGCAGAGCCGAACCCTCCTACGTCAACGCCCAAGGCTTGGGTAATCCATATGCGGGTGTGGGCATCTTCGGACTTCACCTCGTAAATTTCACACGGCTGTCCTAAAATTTTCTCTGAGCCGATGCGTGAAAATGTATAGTCCGACGCATCGACTTCCACGTCTGCTTGTTGGGCTGCGGTTTCGGCCATTTTTCCCACCATATCCGCACTCATGGCGAGGTAACGCTTGTCATTCTCCATGAAGGTGATCATTCCGCCTTCATCCATGACCATAAATATGCCCTGTTGCATGGCCGTGCCTACACCCATGTAGTTTTCGCCCGAGAGCCAGAGGGTCGTGCCAGGCAGCTGCTCTTTTTTGTTGTTTTCGGTGCTGGTCATGTCGTAGCTCACGCCCAGCATAAATTTGTACTCGTCCTTTACGGCGATATTGCTGCCCCCGAAAAGTGACTCCGTTGATACCGCTGCATTGGACGGTGTGCCCATCTGGCTCGGCTTGCTTGCGGCTTGCGGTTTATTGCCATCGCCTTTTACGGCGTCTTCCACGCCGTGCTCTACTTTGTCCATTCCCTTGTCGATGGCACGGTCAATTCGACGTTCGATGCGCCGATTTGCTTGGTTTTCGACTTTTTGCTCAACACGTTTGCCTAGATTTTTCAAGACTTGCGCGTGCGCTGCGAATGGAACCGAATTCGCCAAAACAAACACGAGCGACAACACGCTCCACAAGAGTAGGTTCTTTTGCTTTTTCATAGTTTCCTAAGTGCTAATAAGGTTTTATTATATTGGATTGTGTTCCACTGCACTGGCTGCCCGTATACACGCGTATCGGCAGTCCCGGGCTTCAAAGCCTTTCTACGGCACAATTGACCCGGAGGGCCGTGCATAGCTTGGCCCCGCTCGTGTTGTGATTTTTGTTTGGTTTAGCAAAGCTAATCCTTTTTTGCCGGAATTGCAATATCGGTCCAGCCCCAAGACTTCGAAAATCCGCCGCCTGTGGCTGGGTGCGGCGGCGGGATCGGCCACTGCCGATGCTGCGGGCAGTTGCGGTTATATCGTCTCAAATCTTTACCTTTGCCGATTATATAAATTGAGATCAACAAGCAAGCAATGAGTACGAACAGAGGACCTATTTCGCAGTTTATCGAGAAGAATTTCCTGCATTTCAACGCGGCCGCCTTGATGGACGCGGCTAAGGGTTATGAGGCGCACCTGGATGCCGGGGGGAAAATGATGATTACCTTGGCCGGCGCCATGAGTACCGCAGAGCTGGGCATTTCCCTGGCCGAAATGATCCGCCAGGACAAGGTGTCGATCATTAGCTGTACGGGGGCCAACCTCGAAGAAGATATCATGAACCTGGTGGCGCATTCGCACTATAAGCGCGTGCCTCACTACCGCGACCTCAGCCCGCAGGACGAGTGGGACCTGCTCCAAAACCACTACAACCGGGTGACGGACACCTGCATTCCCGAGGAAGAGGCGTTTCGGCGTTTGCAAAAACATATCCATAAGATCTGGAAAGATGCGCAAGATGCCGGCGAGCGCTATTTTCCGCATGAGTATATGTACAAAATGCTGAATAGCAGCGTATTGGAACAATACTATGAAATCGACCCCAAAAACTCATGGATGCTCGCGGCGGCGGAGAAAAACCTGCCGATCGTGGTGCCCGGCTGGGAGGATAGCACGATGGGCAACATCTTTGCCTCGTATGTAATAAAAGGCGAACTGCAAGCCTCGACGATGAAGAGCGGCATCGAGTACATGGCCTACCTGTCGGACTGGTATATCAAGAACTCGGGTGGAAAAGGAGTCGGGTTTTTCCAAATTGGCGGGGGCATCGCGGGGGACTTCCCGATTTGCGTGGTGCCGATGCTTTACCAAGATTTAGAAATGGAAAACATTCCCTTCTGGAGCTATTTCTGCCAAATCTCGGATTCAACCACTTCCTATGGATCATATTCGGGCGCCGTCCCCAACGAAAAGATCACGTGGGGGAAACTGGATATCGATACGCCGAAGTTTATCGTCGAATCGGATGCGACGATTGTGGCTCCGCTAATTTTTGCGTGGATATTGAAACAATAATCTCGGATCACACGGACTAAATTTCAAACAGCGTGAAGTCGGCTTTGCATACTACGGATCCTATTGCGCTCCGCTACTTGATGACGGAGACCTTGTTTTCCATTGAGGATAGCGATGTACATACCCCAGTCATCGAAGCCGATCCCGAGCATAGCTCGGCAGTAGCTGCAGTTTCCGTGGCGAAACCGCAAGAATTGGAAGAACGGGCGCCCATCGTTGCCCCGGCGCCCGTATTCTCGTTCCTCGGTGAAAATAGGCAAGGCTACCTGTTCGTGACGCATGACCCGCATTCGGACTACATGTCGGCCGAGGGGATGGATGCTTTCACGAAAACGCTGGCCGCACGGAAGCTGGCCCTGAACGATGTGGCCGTGTTCAACCTGGCGCGGCACGTCGGAGAGGTGGCCGTTGCGGACCTAGTGTCATTTTTCAAGCCGCGGGCAGTCATCTTGCTGGGACTGGAAGCTACAAGGCTCGGCATGCCGGCGTTGGTGTTCAACGCCATTGGCACCGCGGGCGACGTCACGGTCTTTCAAACATATTCGTTTGACGAGATGATCGAAGACGCAGCGAAGAAGAATGCTTTTTGGCCCGTATTAAAATCACTCTTATAGTATGATGGACTTGGTTTTCGCGACGAATAACGCTCATAAATTGGCCGAGGTCCAAGCGATTGTGGGTAACCGGTTCCGGATTCGGAGCCTGTCGGATATTGGCTGTGATGTGGATATCCCGGAAACGGGCGACACCTTTGAAGAAAACGCCGCGCTGAAAACGCAGTACATCATTGAACACTACGGATCGGATTGTTTTGGCGACGACTCGGGGCTGGAAGTCATGGCCTTGGGTAACGAGCCGGGCGTTCGTTCGGCGCGCTATGCCGATACCCGCGATATGGAGCGCAACATCGATTTGCTGCTGCATAAGCTGGGCGACCACACCGATAGAAGGGCGCGGTTTCGTACCGTCATATCGTTGCGCATCGGCGGGCAGCATCATTTTTTTGACGGCACCATCGAAGGTACGATAGGGTTTGAGCGCAGGGGAACGGGAGGTTTTGGCTATGATCCCCTCTTCACGCCCATTGGCGCCGATCGAACATTTGCCGAGATGACGGCCGACGAAAAGAACGCGATAAGCCATCGGGCAATCGCTACCCGAAAGCTGACTGACTTTCTGCTTGCGCTGGCGGCACAAGGTTAACCCCAATCCGGACATTCGCTTGCCCAAGTGCGTGGGCTGGCCATCGACGGCATGCATGATGGGAGGAAGGGGCGGGCGCTGTGCGTCCATGACTCCTATACCTACGAAAGATGAAGTAATCCCACATTTTGCCTACCGGGTGTTTTCCCAAATAAACTATATTTTAAAAAATGCGCAGGTATGAAGAAAATGTTGTCCTCTTCATGTCCCTAATGGGCCGTTGATTTGGCTACGTTGGTGTTACGGGGCGGCTTGGGCTTGCTGATGATTCCGACCTGCGGATGTGCCAAGTGGTCCACTTTAGCGAGAAAAAGAGTAATTTCCATAACTTTCTGGGACTTGGCAGTGAACTTTCGATGGGGCTGGCAATTTTTGCCGAGGTGGCGTGTTCCATGCTGATCATCGTCGGCCTCTTTACCCAGCTGGCTACCATCCCCTTGATGATTACCATGTGGGTAGTTATCTCCATCCACGATTGGCTGCTGTTTGACAGACACGAGCTTGCGCCGGCCTTTCTGACGGGCTACACCGCTATTTTACTGTTAGGACCCGGTAAATTCAGTTTTGACGCGTTGGTTCAACGGGGCCGCAGACGCTAAGCGGACGGGCCTCGTCCAGCTGCCGTCCCTAGGATTTTGCCTTCGCTGCTGCGGAAACGAAGCGGGTTGCAAGTTGTGTGCGGTACGGTGGGGAGCATGGTTTGGGGGGCCTGCGTGCACGTAGGCAGCGATGGAGTCCAGCGGAACGCGCAGGGTGTCCCTCCGAAGCATGTCAATCACCGGCTTAACCGAGTCCGGCACAGCGATGCTGTCAAGTAGTGTTTCCGTAAGGACGCTATCGGTTAGGATGCTGTCGGGCGGGACTGCTTGGAGCGTGTCCGGCGCCGTGAGCTCCACTTCCAGGCCGGGATCCGCGCTGGGCGTTTCCACGGAATCGCCTGCTTGCGTGGCGGTTTCGGTTGCCGGCGGCGCTGCGGCGGAGTCTGTAGGAATCTCCGCTGCCCCGATTTCCCGTTTTCGTGTTAGGAGGTCTTCCTTCGACGTAGGGCGATCGCCTGGCTTCCACACAAATCCGGAGAGTATTTCGGCTTCCTGTGTCACCAGGTGGAGAGGCGAAAACTTGCCTTCTATCGCACGGATGGGGATAAACTGCGTGATTTCGTTATTTTCTACCAGGAGTTTAATGCGGCTGCTTCGGCTATGATACATGTCTTGGTACCGAATATCGTCGTCGTCGCGCGTGTAGTAGATACTTTCCGCATTTCCGTCCACAAATAGGCGCTCCAGCTCATTATTCGTAAAAAAACCCGTTATTTTCCGGCCTTTTATCTGGTTGAATTTCGTCGAGTCGTATCCGGTGTTGACTAGGAAGGCGTTTCCGAGGAGCAACAAATTGTCCAGCTTTTCGTTGACGATTTGCATGTACATCGTGTCTGAGGACATTTGCGAGCCTTGGGCCCAGACCATAGGGCTGCCAAAGAAGCGCAACATCGAGTCGGGGTAGCCATAATATGCCGAGTCGGCAACGGCCTGCAAATCGGATTTAAAGAGGCGGACATTGCGGTAGGCCTTGATAATGCGCGTGGTTGTGGTAGTATCCTGCGCCAGGGAGTCTGTCAAGAGCGAGTCGGCAGGTATGCGCTTCGTGGCTTCCACCGCCTGAGCCAGCAGGCTGTCCACTTCCCGGCCGGTAGGTATGGTGGCTGTTGCGCGCAGGATGCTGTCTGCAGCGAGATTGCGTTCCAATATTTCCCGGCCGGCGGAGAGGGGCACGGTCTGCGCCCGCCTGGATAGGGCCTCCGCGACGATGTTTTCCTTCACGGCGGCCCGCTCTTCGTACGACATGCTTACCGAATCCGTCATTACGTCTCGGCTGATATCGAGTGGCACGGATTCGTCGGGCGGGCCGCCCGCCCGGAGGGAGTCCGCAGGCTCCATGCCGAGGCTGTCTGTCGGGACGGCCTCATCGAACCTTTCCCCGAGAAGTGTTTCATCGCCCTGCATGCCTTCGTCTTCGAAGTCCCCAAAATCGGTCCCGTCATCGATTTCCCCGCCGTCGCGGTCCAGGTCGAAGTTCATGGGCACGTAATCCTTAAGCAGGATGAGTTGGGAGAAAAGCGTATCAGCCGTCATGTAGATGGAGTCTGTACGCGTGTTTTCGGGAATTGGCTCCGCGGCAAGGGAGTCGGCCGTCAGTGAGTCAGCGGTTAATGAATCGGGTGGCACAACGGGTGGATCCGATAGGGAACCGGAATCCCGTACGCGGTCAGGAGGGCCGGCCACCGAGTCCTGAACGAGGCTGTCGGCAGGCGCTTGTTGTTCGCGGGTGACGGTAATGACAAGCGGATTTCGCGTCATCGTGATCGATTCGTTCGCTTTATCATACAGGCCCAGCCCGCCGGACATGTAGAACACGTCTGCGGTATCGATGAACAGCACGTTGTGGACAGCGCGGCCGTTGCCCGAGTCGCCATCGTAGTATAAGCTATCGCCCGTCAGAAATCGGGAGCCCTCGGTGTAGAGGTTGTTCTTTCCGAATCGGGCGTGCTCCGTGACGGTATTATACTCCCCGCTTTCGGTATAGAGATTTTGTTCTTCCTCTCCTTTGATATTCGTAGGACCGTAGAAATATACCATTTTGGATGCGGTATTGTATCGCATGGTATCGGTATAGATCTTCGTATTGGGCGTTCGGACCACCACGTTATGCCTAAAATAGGCGTCTTGGGTATTATCGAAATAGTAAGCGTTTTGGCTGGTAATCGTGTCGGTCTCGTTCACGATTCGGCCGCCTCCCGTATACGTGCCCACGCCACCGCGCATGTTGTATGTGAGGTAATTGGTCGTTAGCACGGACTGGGCGTCGATCATCCGCACGTTGTTGGTCAGGACGGCCACTTGGGTATCTTCGGTGTAGTGAAGTTTGTCGGCGTATACGACCGTGCCGTTTGGCTGGGTGATGATCACCCGTCCGAAACCCTCGAAAAACGTGCGTTGCGTGGTGTCTTGGTAAATGTACCCGCTATCGGCAGACAGCGTGGAACCCTTGTGCTGATATACCGGCCGGTAGTTAATCATCCGGTTTTGTGCCTGTTGGATACGGCTCCCCGCGGAGGAGATCATGATCAGCTTGTCATCCTGCCCGTATGCCCACGAGAGGAAGAGAAGAGGCGCAAGCAACAACAGGCAAGATTTTTTCACAGTGACAAAAATAGCATTTTTGGGGATGCTAGCCACAAAAATTAATCCATGATGGCGTCGGCGCTCGTTAAATATCGTTAACTTTGGGTTATGGTAATCCAAGACCGTTTTGCCACATTCATAAAAAGCGAAGGATTGTGCTGGCCTACTGATCGTGTCGTGCTGGCCGTCAGTGGCGGGATGGATTCCATGCTTATGCTCCACTTATTTGCCCAGGCACGATATGACATCGGGGTAGCGCACTGCAATTTTTCCCTGCGTGGCGCGGAGTCCGATGCCGATGAGCAGTTGGTCCGTGCCGCTGCCAAGCGATTGGGCTTGCCTTTCCATACGCAGCGTTTTGATACCGAGGCTTACGCCGAAAAGCACGGCATTTCCATACAGATGGCAGCGCGCGACCTGCGCTATGCTTGGCTGGAAGAGGTCCGGCAGGCGGGCAGCTATGACTGCATCGCCGTGGCGCACCATCTCAATGACAGCTTGGAAACGGCGCTGATCAACTGGGTGCGGGGCACCGGCTTGGCGGGTATGGTGGGCATTTCGCCCAAGCGGGGCCGTATTATCCGCCCGTTGTTGTTCGCTACGCGCGATGAGGTGGCGGATGCCGTGGGGCGCTGGGGCCTGGATTATCGCGAAGATGCTTCCAACCGGTCCGTTAAATATGCACGCAACAAAATCCGCTTGGAGGTGGTTCCGGCCCTTAAGGAATTGAATCCGGGCTTGGAGCAGACCTTTGCGACGAATAGTTTTTTCTTCTCCGAAAGCTTGGAGCTCGTGCGACGGGAAACCGAACGGTACCGCGCCCAGCTGCTGGTAGAATACGAAGAAGGACGGTTTCGTCTGCGCCGGCAGGCCATCGCGGAACTTGTTCCCCAACGTCTGTTGGTTTCTGAACTGCTGCGGCCCTTCGGCTTCGGGGTGGCTGCTGTGGACGATCTACTGGACATGGGAGAAGACGTGTCCGGAAAACAATTCGAGACACGCAGCCACGTGTTGTATGTCGATCGTGAATTCGTGTTTATCCACCCGCACCCGCCCGCTGCGACGACGGACCACGCCGTCATCGTTCGGCTAGACGAGCCCGTTCGGTGGGGTGATTACGAGTTTGTGGCTACCGAGTCGTCGGATACGCGCATCCTTGCCGATCCATCTGCCGTCCAGTTTGACGCTGCGTTGCTGACGCTGCCCTTGCGGGTGCGCGGCTGGCGGCGTGCCGATGCATTCCGCCCGTTAGGCATGCGGGGCTCAAAAAAGCTGAGTGATTATTTCGTGTCGATCAAAATTCCCCGCTTCCAGAAGGACCGCGTTCCCATCGTTACGACGGCGGCCGGCGACATCGCCTGGGTGGCACCCTACCGCATGGACGACCGCTTCAAGATTACCGACAAAACGAAAAAAGTGATAACTTTAACCTGTGTCCGCGTCGCACAACGGAACGGTTGTAGCGAACCAACCTAAGAATATGAAAGACAATCCCCTATATGTTGAAAACCAATACATGGGACGCGATCGGATCTGGTTGAGCGTCAGGTTGGTGTTGGCGCTTTTCTGCTTTGTGGCGTTTTATATCAATATCGATCGCGAGGTCGATAGCCAGCTGTTTTTCATCGCGGGAGCAGCTATCGTGGTGGTATCGATCGTCATGATGTACATGCTGCACTATCGCATCACGGTGGCGCCGGGGAGTTTGTGGATCAGTGGTTTGTGGACGTCCCGTTTGGTGAAGGTGGACCTGCACGGAATCGTGTCGGTGGAGCAAAAGCCGTATAGCAAGTTTTTCATAAACAATACCGTGTATAACCTCCACCAGCGAGGAAAGGTGCGTTTTTATTCGGGAGGCAAGGAGGCTGTTTGGCTGACGGACCGCGACGGGCTGACTTACGTGATCGGCACGCAACGCCCTGCCGAACTGGCACGGGCGATTCGCGAAGCGCAATTGCAGAATTCCTAGGATTTGCCGGTAGGGGTGTTTTTTGGGAAATGTAATTCGGATGACCGTTTTTATAGGGCTTTTTGTATAAATTTGTATTTGTCGTAAACAGGAGATTGTTCGAATGCATACGTTGTTGAAATTTTTATTTATCGCGATCTTGGTGTTGTGGCTGTTGCGGATGGTCGTCCGCGCGGCGTTGCCTTATCTCGTGCGCCAGGCGTCTGAGAAAATGATGGGGCAAGCTAGGGACCAATACCAGCAGCAGTATGGCGGGCAATATCGTCAAGCACGGCCCGAAGAACGCCGGTCTCCAGAAGGTGAAATCACCGTCGACTACGTCCCTCCAAAGAACCAACGCGTCAAGAATGGCCCCAAAAGGGCCGGCGAATTTGTGGATTACGAGGAAATCAAGTAACGGTGGCGGCGCCAGGCCCTACGTTCCGTGTCTGTCTGCATGTGGCTAAAACAACTTTCCCTGCTGAATTTTAAGAACTACTCGGAGGCTTCGCTGGCCTTTGCATCGGGTGTCAACGCGTTTACGGGGCCAAATGGGGCCGGGAAGACGAATTTACTGGATGCCATACATTACCTTTCGCTCTGCAAAAGCTACTTTAATCCCATCGACTCCCAGCAAATCAAACGTGGACAAGATTGGTTTATGGTGCAGGGGACGTTCGACAAGGACGGGATAGAAGACGCGGTGTCCTGCAGCGTCAAGCGTAACCAAAAAAAGCAATTTCGAAAAAACAAAAAAGAGTACACCCGCCTGGCGGACCACATCGGTCAATTTCCGATCGTCATGATTTCGCCTAGCGACAGCGCCATTGTATCGGACGGCAGCGAAGAGCGCCGGCGTTTTGTCGACAATGTGCTGTCTCAGACCGAACCTTCTTATTTGGAAGAGCTAATTGCGTATAACCGGGTGCTGGCACAGCGCAACAGCCTGTTGAAGCAGGTGTCGCCACGCGACCACCTGGATGCCAGCCTGCTGGAAGTGTTGGATATGCAGCTCGTCAAGTCCGGGCTGCTGGTATTTGAACGGAGGCAGGCATTCCTGGAGAAATTTATTCCTTATTTCGATCGGCACTACCGGTTTTTGACGGACGGTGCCGAAACGGTATCGCTCCAATACGAATCACCGCTTCTGCATGACAGCTTCGAGCGCCTGTTGGAAAGTAGCTTGCCGAAAGATCGTTTCCTGCAGCGGACCACGATGGGTATCCACAAGGATGATCTGGTATTTGCCATACATGGCGATATGCAGCTGAAGAAATTCGGTTCACAGGGGCAGCAGAAGTCGTTTCTCATTGCGCTAAAGCTCGCCCAATACAGTTATCTCGTTGCGCAGAAGCAGTTTAAGCCTTTGCTTCTGCTGGACGATATTTTTGATAAATTGGACGATCATCGAATCCGAAAGTTGATGCAGATGGTGTCTGACGGTGATTTTGGACAGATTTTTATCACCGATACCGATGCGGGCCGAATAAGCCGTATCTTTGAACAAATCGGCAAGGAAATCCGCATCTGCGGAGTCAATGCCGGTACGGCAACAAACACAATGCAACACGATGGATAGGGGCAAGGATTTAAATATGAAAGAGGCGATCAAACAGATGCTCAAGGTCTACCGCCTTGACCGCAAGTTTGACGAGACCTCGCTGATTGCCGCTTGGCCTGAGCTGATCGGGCCGGCCATCGCCAATCGAACCACCCAACTTTACATTCGCGACAAGAAACTCTACGTAAAGGTCGAATCAGCGGTAATCAAGCATGAGCTCATGCTGATGCGTCGCCAAATCCTGGGGCGCATGAACGAGCACGTCGGCAAGGTCATCGTAGAAGAGCTGGTCCTGCTGTAGCATCGGTGTCGGCTCCGCATACCCTGCCCACGGCAACACTACAAACAGGCTTTCACACCGGCGGATTCAGCCACTTCCCGAAAGAAGAACAGGGCCGTTAAAAGGTGTTCACCCAAGCGGTGTACGCATCAAGGAACGTCCGCAGGAAGTCCTTCGAGTCTTGTTGGAGATTTCCCTCTTTATCGAAAAGCTCATGTGCGTCACCGATGTAGGCCTCGGGCTGCTGCATCATGGGCACATCCAAAAACACCATGGACTGGCGCAGGTGGTGGCTGGCGCCGAATGCTCCCAAGCTACTTATCGACACGCTGACCACGGCGCCGGGTTTACCTGCCCACGCGTTTTGGCCGTACGGCCGCGATGCCACGTCAATGGCATTTTTCAGGACGGCCGGCACGCTCCGGTTGTACTCCGGCGTAAAAAACAAGAATCCGTCCGAGTTTTTTATCCGCTCCCTAAGGCGAACCCACTCCGTCGGCGGATTCCCTTGGTCGAGGTCTTCATTAAACAAGGGCAGGTCGCCGATTTCCACAATTTCCATCTCCAGCCCATCTGGCGCTACCTGGATTGCAGCTTCGGCAAATTGGCGGTTGAACGAGCCTGCTCGGAGGCTGCCCACTAGTATACTGATGTGTTTCTTAGACATAAAAATGCGTTTATAAAGGTTGTTTCGGTATGGACAATTGATGTCGCGATTTGTTTGCCCCCATATGCGACTATGGCCAAGCATGGCCAGCGGCAGCATCTAACGGGTAGATCGCGTACCTGGAAATATAGTGAAAAAAATGACGATGTCAAAAACCGCGTCGACCGCGCCGGTCCGGTTTGGGCGGATAGACCAAAAAAGGACTGCGGCATGCGGGCTTACGGTTCGGCTACCCTCCGCCACGTCTATGGGCACGTACGGAGATGCTCGTATTCGACGTCAGTAAGCCGTTCGCATGGCGGTACTGAAAAAGTCCACTTTCCATTCATTTTCAGGCGTTCGAAGTAGAGCGATCCGCTGGGCGGGAGGAGGTGTAGTAGTCAAGCTACAAATCTTTTTAATTGTAACAACCAGGTAGCGCTTTTTATTCATTGTGTCGTAATCTTGCGATATGCAAAGCATTAGGTAACCTAACCTCCTTTCGCGAGAACGATGAAAAAAAAGATCCTTTTGGTCGAAGACTCTGCAAGCACCCAGAAGCTGCTCTATTTTATCTTGTCTAAGGAGTATGACGTTTTCGTTACCTCCAACGGCTACGAGGCGTTTCTGTGGCTCGATCAGACTAAGCACATACCTGACCTGATTATTATGGATTGGATCATGCCTTATATGGATGGCAGAGCGTTTTTGAAATGTATCAAGGTAAGCGGGCTGTATAGTGAGATTCCGGTCATCGTGCTGTCGTCGAGTAGGGACGTCAAGGAGGAGGTTAAAGTCATGTCGTACACCATTTCAAAAACTATCTCCAAACCGTTCAATCCCTTGGAGTTGATGGAGTCTATCAGTGAAATATTCAATATCCGTTATGGAATCATTAACTAATACCTTTGAAATTGATACACTTCCACGTTCGATTACGTATTGCGGGCTCGCCCACGTCGAGGAGCTGGCTACGCAATTCGATAACCAATCGGTGTCGCTTTCGTGTGTAGACAGCCTTGCGGAGCTAAAATCCCATTTTAGGGAACTGGACTTCATGTCGCTTCCTGAAGCGTTGGTAATCGAAGTTAAATCGGAAGTGGAGCTCCTTTCTTCCTTTTTGGAGGAACTTCGTGCAAATTTGCTAACCAAAAGCCTACCGGTAATACTGTTGGTGCTCAAAGGCGACTATCGGAGCATGGTCGACCGTTTCAGCCCTCAAGTGGACGATATCTATTTTTACCCGTTTCCTATTCCGCATATCAAGGCGCGCATCCAATTCCTGCACAAGATGCGGATGGCCGGCGATTCGATGCCTTCGTTCCCTACGCACCTCTTCGGCGCCAATGACTATCGGATATCTTGGGGCAAACGGCTATTTGACGTGCTCGTAGCTGGCGGTATCGTGTTACTCACGACGCCCCTCATGGCAATCATCGCGCTGCTCATCAAGCTCGATTCCAAAGGGCCGGTCCTTTATACAAGCAAGCGTGCGGGCTCGGGGTACCGGGTCTTCGACTTCTATAAATTTAGGTCGATGCGCGACAACGCCGATAAGGAATTGGAGAAGCTCAGCAAGGAATTTAACCAGTACGCTGAAAGTGGGGGAGACACGGCCTTCGTCAAAATTAAGGACGACCCGCGCGTGACGCGTTTGGGAGCGTTCCTCCGCAATAGCAGCCTAGATGAGTTGCCTCAACTGATTAATGTGCTTAAGGGCGATATGTCGCTGGTCGGGAACCGGCCATTGCCGCTGTATGAGGCCGTACAGTTGACCTCTGATCAATGGGCAGCCCGTTTTTTAGGGCCCGCGGGTATCACGGGCTTGTGGCAAGTGACCAAGCGCGGCAAATGCGAAATGTCTGATGAGGAGCGCCGCCAACTGGATAATTATTACGCGGAGCACGCGTGCTTCCGAATGGACATGAAAATACTCCTGCAGACCATTCCCGCTCTTTTTCAAAAAGAGAACGTCTAACGCTCGTAGGCGCCTGCGTGCGTCGTGCAACCCACCGGCCGTGCTTGGCAGTTCTGGCCTATTTTCCTAGCTTTGTAGGCTAAGCTTGCAAACGAACCTAAATTATGAAGCACCTCGTCCCGGCTACGTTCAGCCTTTTGCTCGTCGCCCTCATGCTCTCGTGCAACCGTCCCCAACCGACACGTATCACCTCATCCGGACTTGACCCGCGGGCGTTCCAGCAAAGGGTAGGCGGCAAACTTACCGATCTCTTTGTCTTGCGTAACGCAAACGATGCGGAAGCCTGCATTACGAATTATGGCGGGCGCATCGTGTCCCTATCGGTACCCGATGCGCGCGGCCAGCTACGCGACGTGGTCCTGGGTTTTGACTCCCTCAGCGAATACACTGCTGGCCCGTCGTCATTTGGTGCTACCATCGGGCGTTTTGCCAACCGCATTTCGCACGGGAAATTTGTCTTGGACGGCGATACGATACGGCTTGACGTCAATAGTGGCGAACATTCCATACATGGTGGGAAACAGGGGTGGCAGTATCAGGTGTTCGAGGCCAGCCAGCTTTCGGACAGCACCTTGTCGCTTTCTTACGTGTCGCCAGACGGGGAGGGAGGTTTCCCCGGAACGGTTACCGTCCAAGTGAACTTCCGCCTGGCGCATGACAACGCCCTGCATATCGAATATCAGGCGGAAACGGACCGGAAAACGGTAATTAATATGACTAATCACAGCTTTTTTAATTTGTCTGGCGATGCCAGCCGGACGGTATTGGACCATGTACTTTATGTTCGCGCCAGCCATTTCACGCCACTGACTGCGACGTCGGTGCCAACGGGTGAGACTTGGCCCGTGCGCGGCACACCGTTTGACTTTACGCAACCCATAGCGATTGGTACGGCCATGCAACGCGACAGCCTGCACGAGCAATTGCAGGGGGCGCATGGCTTTGACCACAATTTTATCCTCGATACCCAGGGCGACGCGAAGGAGTTAGCCGCAAGCCTCTATTCGCCCTCGAGTGGAATCAGGATGGAGGTGTTTACCAACGAGCCGGGCTTGCAGGTATACACCGGCAATATGCTGGATGGCTCGCGGATAGGCAAGGGGCAGATACCCTTGCATAAGCAAACCGCCATTTGCCTCGAAACCCAACACTTTCCCGATTCGCCCAATAGGCTGGATTGGCCATCGACTGTGCTGGAGCCCGGGCAGCGCTATCGCAGCCTTTGCACCTATCGGTTTAGCGTCGTCCAGTGAGCTGATACCGTGTGTATTGACGGACGATGGCAATGCCCGGCTTCCATCCGCTGCCCGCCGACAATTATTCTGCGGGCAGGGCCGCTTTTCGCGTTAATTTCGTATTTTCGCGCCTTATGGACAGCCAACTGGTTTTATATAATACACTGACGCGGACGAAAGAACCTTTCGTGCCGCTTAACCCACCGTTTGTAGGGATGTACGTATGCGGACCGACGGTCTATAGCGACGTACACCTCGGCAATTGCCGAACCTTTGTTTCCTTTGACCTGATTTATCGGTACCTGCTGCATCTGGGATATAAGGTGCGCTACGTGCGTAATATTACCGACGCAGGCCACCTGGAAGGTGACAATGACGAAGGCGACGATAAGTTTGCCAAGAAAGCGAAGTTGGAGCAGCTGGAGCCTATGGAGATCGTGCAGAAGTATACCCTGGGTTTCCACGAGGTACTGCGCTTGTTCAACACCTTGCCACCCAGCATCGAACCGACCGCCACGGGCCATATTTCCGAACAGATCGAGATGGTCAAACAGATCATCGATAATGGATTTGCCTACGTGGTGAACGGCACGGTCTACTTCGACGTGGAGAAGTACGTGCAGACCCACGATTATACCATCCTCACCAACCGCAAGCTGGAAGACATGCTCAGCAATACGCGCGAGCTCAGCGGGCAGGATGAGAAACGCGGCCGGCTCGATTTTGCGCTTTGGATTAAGGCAAAGCCGGAGCATATCATGCGGTGGCCTTCGCCATGGGGTGTTGGTTTCCCGGGATGGCATATCGAATGCTCGGCGATGAGCAGCAAGTATCTCGGCGACCAGTTCGACATCCATGGCGGAGGTATGGACCTGGCCGCTACGCACCATACCAACGAGATCGCCCAGTCACAGGCTTGCAACCACACGACGCCGGCCAAATACTGGATGCATACCAATATGTTGACCGTAAACGGAGCGCGGATGTCCAAATCGGCCGGAAACGGCTTCCTGCCGAAGCAACTCTTTTCGGGCGACCATCCTTTGCTCGACAAGGGGTATTCGCCGATGGCGGTGCGGTTTTTTATGCTTCAGGCCCATTACCGGGGCACGTTGGATTTTTCAAACGAGGCCCTTGATGCGGCCGATAAAGGATATCGCCGCCTGATGAATGCGGTTGCACTTTTGCCCAAGTTGAAAGCCACCGCTAAAAAGTCAGAAGTGGACATACAGCCCATTCGCGAACGCAGCTATGCTGCTATGAATGACGACTTCAACAGTCCCGTGCTGATTGCCGAGCTTTTTGAAGTGGCGCGGATCATCAATAGTATCTATGACGGGAAATTGGCGGTAGACCAGGCTACCCTGGAAGAAATCGGTCGATACGTCAACGATTTTGTCTTCGACATCTTGGGCTTGCTTGAGGACCAGGACGTAGGGGACGATAGTTTTGGCAAGCTTATGGATTTGGTTATGGCGTGGCGCAACGAGGCGAAAGCGAATAAGGACTACGTCACTTCTGACCGTATCCGAGAGGGGCTCAGTTCGATCGGCGTGCAGCTGAAGGACAGTAAGGAGGGGACCCTTTGGAATAAGATTTGATAAGTCGATCGGTATGTCGAAAAGCTTGTGTGGCTTTCTAACGGGCACCAGAATACGTTTACTATGCATCATACTTTCTTGATCAGTTCGGCAAGACGCTTGGTGGGGTTGATGTGCCTTGTAGCGGCCCTCTCCGTACCTGCCCACGGGCAACTGCCCGACAAAGTAGGAAGCTTACTGGCGGCGGATCGGGCGGCTGCGCGCGTCGCATCCAGCCAAGGGGCGTTTGCCGCGCTGCAAAGCATCGTAGACCCATATTCATTTTTCTTCACGCCGGATCTTGTGAACGCGGTGGACTACTTAGGGAACCGGCCCAATATTCCGGACGTGCTGCACTGGGAAACGAATTTCTGCGTTGTGGCCAAAAGCATGGAGTGGGGCGTTACGGCGGGGCCCATGACTTTCCAGCGTGTCGGCGCGCGCCAGCGTCAAGGCGAATACATGACGGTGTGGAAGCGGGATAGGAAAGGCGTGTGGAAGGTGGCGCTGCGTGCGGAAGTGGAACATACCGGCACGAATCCCGATATCAAGCCCATGTTTTTCGAGCCGCAAAACGACAGTTACGTTCGCCACCGATCCAAGGCCCGCCTCGCCCAGCGGGACGATATCATCAAAAGCAACGAAGAGCTGTTTTCCTCCGTATCGAAGTCAAACGTACAGGCTGCATACAACGAATTCCTGGCCGACGATGCGCGGTTTCTTTATCCTTGGCAGGCTCCCCTTGAAGGAAAAAAGGCGATTATCGGCTTTTTGAGCAAGCAGAACATCGACATCGTAACGGAGCCGGAGGAAGTTAACCGTGCATACAGTGGAGAATGGGCTTACTCCTATGGTACGGCGACCGTCCATACGGCGGAGAATGCGGTGCCGTATCGGTACCTTCGCATCTGGAAGATGCAGGACGATTACCAATGGCACATTCAGATTGAGATGCTTTTCGAACGGTAAGGGTACGGCTCGAGAGCAGCGCCCTCGCTTGAGAGAAGTAGGCACGAAAAAAGCACGGCAGAATGTTCTCCCGTGCTTTTTTTGTGTGGCAACGTATAAGCGCGTTAGACAGCGATATACGTATCCATGTTGAAGTCCTCGTCGCGCAGGTGCACGATCTCGGTTGCTTTCTCGTAGTTCGTGGATTTCTTCGAGAAGAAATCGTGTTGGGTAGTTTCGACGTTTAAGCCATTGAGTACAATGGGGTTGACGTTTTTTACTTCATACTTGGCCGGAAATCCTAGGTTCATCAACGCTTTGTTGGCGTTATAACGGACGTATTCTTTCACATCGGCGGTAAGGCCTACGTCCGTATAGACCTCTTCGGTATACTTGAGCTCATTCTCGTAAAGTTCATCGAGCAGGTTGTACATCCTTTCCTGGGCTTGCTCCGGGTTGGGCAGCGTACGGAATACGTCCTGAGCGAGCAAGCCTACGAAGATACCGTGGATAGACTCGTCGGCGACGATTTTCTTAATGATGTCCGCGCTGGCGACCATCTGGCCCTGGCCGCACAGCCATAGCGGGATGAAGAAGCCGCTGTAGAACAGGAACGACTCCAGGAATACCGAAGCGACCATCCCCATAAACAGGTCTTCCTTGCTAATATCGCGCGACTCCAGTTTGCGGTAATGCTTGTCGATCATGGAGGCTTTGAACTGCAGGTACTTGTTGTTCTGCACCCATTCGAAGACATCTTCGATATCTTGCGAAGTGGCCACCGTGGTGAATATCGTGGAGTAGGACTTGGCGTGGATGGCTTCCATCATGCACATGTACGACAGTACCGCTTTATTTTGGAGGGAGTCCACATGGTCGATAATCATCGGCATGCCCGTATGGCTCTGCAGCGTGTCCAGCAGGGTAAGGCCGCCCAGCGCTTTTTTGTAACATTGGCGCATCTCGGGCGATAGGGACTTCCAGCTGTCGATGTCTTTCGAAGGGATGTATTCGGTGTCAATCCAAAACTGCTTAATGTTTTGCTCCCAAAACATCAGGGCGTAGTCGTTGTCTGGCACGTTCCAGTTGACCGCTCTGTATTTCTTGTCTGCATTCATGGTGGTACTCATCATTCATAAGGGTTTTAGACAGAAGATACGGAGCCGTCGAGCTCCGTATCTCTTTGTTGTTTAATCCGGATGCGGGCTGCTCAGCTTATGCCGAGCAGGATATGCACTCTTCAATCGTCGATTTGCGCGTCCGCGTGTAATAGAGGGATTTCAGCCCCATTTTGTGCGCGTAGATATAATACTTTGCCAAGTCGCGCGTGGTGTCCTTCGAGTTGGTGTGCAAGATCGTGGACACTCCCTGGTCAACGTGTCGCTGGATGACCGATATCAAGCGAAGTACCTTCATTTGGTCCATGTCGTACGCCGACTTGAAGTAGAAGTAGTTGTCGTTCGTGAGGTAGGGCATGGGGTAGTAGGTCGTGCTGTCCCCGTACTCGCGCACCTCGATGACGTCGACAATCGGCATTACGGACGCCGTAGCGTTCATGATGTACGACGTGGACTGGTTAGGCGCAATCGCCATGCGGTAGGCGTGGTACACGCCGTGCTCCGCCACTTGGGCTTTCAGTTCGGCCCAGTCCTCTTTGGTAGGGATGTGTATGCCGGCAAAGAGCTCGGCTACTTTAATGGTGGTAGGGTGGTACTCCTTGTTCGTGTACATGTCAAAGTAGGAACCGTCTGCATAGGCTGACTTTTCGAAGCCTTTGAAGGTTTTGCCGCGCTCACGCGCTATTTCCATGGAGGCTTGCAGCGAGTAGAAGTTCACCATCATGAAAAATACGTTGGCAAAGTCCAGTGCTTCCTCAGATTCGTACATAATGAAGTTCTTCGCTAGGAACCCATGCAGGTTCATGGCTCCCAGGCCTACGCTGTGCAACTCGTTGTTTGCTTTCTGGATCGAGGGCACCATGGCAATGTCGGTGACGTCCGATACCACGGTCAGCGAGCGCATCGCTGTTTTCACGGCGTCCTTCACCCGCTTATTATCCATTACCGTAGCAATGTTGAGCGAGCCCAAGTTGCAGGAAATGCCGTAGCGGATGGTGTCTTCCTTGCCGTAGATGTTGATGTCGGATACCTCCGAAATCTGCATGATCTCCGTACACAGGTTTGAAAACTTGATTTTGCCCAAGCCGTTCAGCGCGTGGTGGCGGTTTGCGTTCTCCTTGAAGAAGATGTATGGGTATCCGCTTTCCTTCTGCGTCTGGGCGATCTTCACCAGCATGTGGCGGGCGTTGATCTTGCGTTTCTTGATACGCGGGTTGGAGATCAGCTCGTCATACATTTCGTCCATATCCAGCTCGTCGAGGTACTGGCCATACTCCTGCATCACGGTGTGCGGATGGATCAGGTAACATGGCTCGTCCTTGGCGGCCAACTCCATAAACTTGTCTGGCACGATAATGCCAATCGAAAGCGACTTGATGCGTACTTTCTCGTCTACGTTGATTTTCTTACAGTCGAGGAATTCCTCGATGTCCGAGTGGAAAATATTGAGGTATACGGCTCCTGCACCTGGGCGTTGGCCCAACTGGTTGGCGTAGGAGAAGGTGTCCTCCAAAATTTTCATGATGGGCAATACGCCTCCCGCACGGCCCTCGACGCCTTTGATAGCTTCGCCGCGTGCGCGTATTTTCGAGATGTTGAACGATACGCCACCTCCGATGGAGGAGAGCTTCATCGCCGAATCCACTGCGTAGCCGATACCGTTAAGGTTGTCGCCGATCTCGTCAAGGAAGCAAGACACCAATTCGCCCGAGCGTTTCTTGCCCGCATTGAGGAAGGTCGGCGTAGCGGGCTGATATTCTTGGTTAATCATGATTTCCGCATACTGCAACGCATGCTCCACGCCGTCTTGGCGTCCCAGGAACAGCGCCACGGCCACCACCCGGTCTTCATAACGCTCCAGGAATTTTTCGCCGCTGTCATCGCGCAGGGCGTAGCTCTGGAAAAACTTGAAGGCACTCATGAACGACTGGAAGCGGAATTTCTTGCTCATTACGAAATCGTATACCCGTTCCATCTCCTCATAGGTATACCACTCGTAGAAGTTGATGTAGTAGTCGTTTTCGATCAAATAATCGATTTTTTCCTTCAACGTGTAAAAGAACACCGTGTTCTTGTTGACGTAGTTAAGGAAATACGAGCGAACAGCCTCTTTGTCTTTATGCAGGCTGTACTCGTCATCATGTTTGATCATGATTTCGTTATTAAGCAAAATCCAGTTCTTTGCTACCTCGCTTGTTATCATAATGCTTGTTACTAATAGTGTCTATAAAATGTTTAACATCCTCAGGCGTGCCCGACAGTTCGAACTTTATGGCGGCCGGTATACCGTATTGGGTACTGATCTTATCTAAGGCGATACCGTAGTTTCGGCCCCAGTTTCGGTTACCGCTTGAGGACACTGATTCAATGTAAGGGCTTGCCTCCTGTAAGAAACGCGTCGTGGTCTCCGGTACCTCGCCAAATCGAGTGGTGAATGTCACCAGATGGCCCCGTTCGCCAATGGGCATGTCGGGGTGGATCTTGATCGCTTCCCAGCCGGTGGCTGCTACCACCTCCTGGATAAAACGCTCCGTGTTGCCCGTCTTGCTATCATAATAAATCCGTTCCATATCCTTTCGGGGTTAAGACGGTTAATTACTGGGCAGCGATTGCGGAAAGTTCGTCTGGCTTGAATCCGATGATGCGTTGTTTCTCCTGCTCCTGTTCGATGACGATTACGGTCGGAACCGTGCGTACTTTGTATTGGATGGCTAGCTCGGGCTTGTCAAATGGATTGACCGTTTCGTAAATGATTCCCCTCTGATCCAAAAATTCGGATACCTGATTGCAAGGCGCACAATCGTTTTTTTCGAATTTTATAACTCTTGTCATGTCTTAAAAAATTAATGTTTACGAAATGGGTGTTGCTAACTAAAAAAGCCGACATGATGCCGGACTGCGTTGCGGGAATTTATATGGCCTCCCTTGATGCTCCAACAAATATCACGGATTTATCCTCAGAAGCCTAACATTTGTTATCAACAGATGTGGACTTTTCAACAAACTACCGTGTTTGTGAAGTGTTGGCCTGTGTTAGTTGGTTGTTTGTCAGTGTTTTACGTTTATTGTCAAGCAATTATCACAACCGGTGGAACGGAATCCTGACGCGTCAGCAGATAGGGAAGCTGCCGATTTTTTTAAGCGGATCGCTCTTCGCGTGACGAATATACGAAGCATGCCCATATCGTCCAAATAGAAGTGGTTTTTTGGAATTCGGCCACCTGCGCGATTGGTTAGTTCACGGAAAAAGCTAGCTTTGTGACGCATGCCTGTGGTATGTAGACCCAACGCATCCTATTACCGCGAACTGACTATGGCTTCAACGCGCAAAGTGTCTATCATTACCGTTAATTACAAGCAGGCGGCACTGACCTGCGACTTCCTGCGTTCGGTAGTTCGGCACGCTCGCGGGGAAGACGTAGAAGTGGTGCTTGTCGACAACGGCAGCACGAGTGATCAGGAGGCCCATTTTCAAGCGGTCTATCCGGACGTAAAATACATCCGGTCGGAACGCAACCTGGGGTTTGCAGGGGCAAACAACCTCGGCATTGCCCAAGCCACAGGCGAATACCTGCTGTTCCTTAACAACGATACCGAAATAACCGCGGGCTACGTCCGGGCCTTGCGTCAGGAATTGGAAGCCCGTCCCGACATTGGCTTGCTGTCTTCACTGATTCTGTACTTCGAGGATAAGTCAATGATTCAGTACGCGGGCTATACGCCGATGAACTATTACACCGCCCGTAACCGGGGAATCGGCGCCAATGAGCGAGACCAAGGGCAGTACGACCACACTACGCGGGTAACGGGATATGCCCACGGAGCGGCGATGATGTGCCGACGAGCCGATCTGTCTCGGGTAGGCCTGATGTTGGTCCAGTATTTTCTCTACTACGAAGAGCTCGACTGGTGCGAGCAATTCAAACGCGCCGGACTGCAATGCGGCTTTACGGGAAAAGCCAAGATTTACCATAAGGAGTCGATGAGCGTAGGTAAGGAAAGCCCGCTGAAGGCATATTTTATGGCCCGCAATCGCTGGCTGTTCATCCGTCGGAATGCGAGCAGGGGACAGGCGCTGGTTTTCGCCTGCTATAACCTCTTGGTGGCTACACCCGTTGCGATCGGACGGAGCCTCTTGCGTAACCGAATGGATCTGGTGCGCGCCACATGGCGCGGTACGTGGTGGAACGTAACCCATTCGCCTACGAGCATCCAGCTAGGCGTAGAGATCGCCGACGGCTAGCGCCGCATCGGTATTTATTTCATGCCCGCGTGGGCGATCGGGCCAAAATCTGCCTACGCCTGTCCCGGCCGTTTTCGCTATCTTTGTCGAATGCAGCAATCCGGCTTCGACGCCTTTAAATTTAACAAACAGATACGCACCGCCATTGCCGATGCCGGCTATATGGAGCCTACGCCCATTCAGGTGAAGGCTATTCCGGCAATCATGGCCGGGCAGGACGTTATGGGTATCGCCCAGACCGGTACGGGAAAGACCGCGGCCTTCGTGCTGCCCATCCTCATGAGGCTTCGGTATGCACAGGGAATGGACCCGCGGGCGCTTATTCTCTCGCCCACGCGGGAGCTGGCCATGCAAATCGAGGAGAACATCCGCCAGTTAGCGGCGTATACCGATTTGCGTACGGTCGTACTGTATGGCGGTCTCGGCCCGAAGACCCAAAAGGAAGCGCTCGAGAAAGGTGTGGATATTATCGTGGCTACGCCGGGCCGGTTTCTGGACCTCTATCTCGACCAGTGCATCGTCACGAAGCACCTGCAGGTGCTCGTGATGGACGAGGCGGACAAAATGATGGACATGGGCTTCATCGGCAAATTGCACCGCATTTTGGAAATCGTCCCCCGCAAGCGCCAAAACCTGCTCTTCTCCGCGACCATGGGCGAATTGGTGCATAAGATCGCCGGCGACTTCCTGGAGTTTCCGACCGTAGTGGAAGTGACCGCCCAGGCCACGCCAGCGCAGACTGTAAGCCAGTCTTTATATTACGTACCCAACCTCAAGACGAAGATAAACCTGCTGAGGCATCTGTTGAAAGATGACGAGGCGTTTCATCGCTTGATTGTTTTTTGCAAAACCCGGGCGGTGGCCGACAACGTATATAAGTTTTTGGAAAGGCGCTATGGCGCAGACGAGGTGCGCGTTATCCACGCGAATAAAGGGCAGAACACCCGAATAAATTCGATTAACGCCTTCAAGCAGGGGAGCATCCGTATCTTGGTGGCCACGGATGTGGCCGCCCGTGGGCTGGACGTGAGCAACGTCAGCCACGTGATTAATTTTGACGTGCCCATCGTTATCGAGGATTATGTCCACCGCATAGGCCGGACGGGGCGGGCCTCGAATACGGGCGATGCCATCACCTTTTGCAACCCCGCGGAGGAGTACTATATCCGCAAGATCGAACAGCTGATCCGCCAGTCTATCCCAGTGGTCGACATCCCGAAGGAAGTCTTCATCGAAGAAACGGGATTTGACGAGCGGCAGGAGATTGCGCGGCAAATCGACGGGCAGAAACGAAAGGAAAACCCGGATTTCAAAGGCGCTTTTCACGAGAAGAAAAGCAGCAACGTGAAAACGAATAAGCCGAAGCGCAAAGCAGTACCCCGGGCGGGCCGGCCAGGTAGGGCCACAAAGAGGAAACGATGAGCAAGCTTCGAATCACCCCCTTGAATATCGTGGCCGCGGGCCTGCTTACGTGGTTGGTCTGGCGTATTTTGGATAGCGACTATACGCTCGGATGGATCGGTCTGATGCTCCTGCTCGTTGTCGCGGTGGTCGTCGCCGACCAGTTTTTTCGAATCATGCTTAAGAAACTGGGCCGTGTGTGGCTTATCGAGGGTTTTTTCGTAATATTGGTGTGCATTGCCCTATGGATCATCCGCGCATGGTAGGGGCAGGGCGGGAATTTTTCAACAAGCAAAGCAAGAACATGAAGAAAGCAGAAATAAAACTTACCGTCGAATTGGACGGCAACAATGTCCCCGACAAGATTACGTGGGAGTCTACTGACGGCGAAAGCCAGGAAGCGCTGCCCGCCAAGGCTATGTTTTTGGCCTTATGGGACCATCAGTACAAAAACTCCATGCGTATCGACCTTTGGACGAAAGATATGCCCCTGGATGAAATGAAACGTTTTTTCTACGAAACCTTGCAGACCTTAGGCGACAGCTTCATCCGTGCGTCGGGTGATGATCCCATGGCAAAGGCGGTCATTGGCGACCTGCGCGACTATTGCGACCATTTTGCCGAAAAAATGGACATCCTGCAAAAGCAGTAGCAAACGATTTTGTCTGCGACAGATTGGCTTACGTTAACGCATCGATACGCATATTCACCACTGCCCTATGAACTACTTTTTAGTCAAATCCGAACCATTCAAATACAGCTGGGACCAGTTTAATGAGGACAAACAAACCTTTTGGGATGGCGTACGCAATTATCAGGCGCGCAATAACCTAAAGGCGATGAAAAAGGGCGACCTGGTCCTGTTTTATCATAGCAACGAAGGCAAAGAGGTGGTGGGGATAGCCAAGGTAGTCAAGGAGTACTACCAGGATCCCACCACCGACGACGAACGCTGGGTGGTGGTGGATCTGGCACCCGTCGAAACACTGAAAAAGCCCGTTACGCTCGAAATGATCAAGCAAGACGATTTTTTGCAAGACATTGCGCTGGTGCGCCAAGGGCGCCTGTCCGTGATGCCGCTGAAGAAGGAAGAATTTGACCGGATTGTGCAGCTGGGAAGCGAGTAGCCCGGCCCTAGTCCTTCACGACTTCCCGAAAGAGGTTTTGGATTTCCGTAGCGTCTTTAGGTTTCAGCTTGCCCGCTAATACGAGTCGCAGTTCACGACGTTGGAGCGCGCCCTCGTACAGCCGTTTTTCCTCTTCGGTTTCGGGTTCGAGCTGCGGTACATGTATGGTTCGGCCGTTCTGGTCGATCGCCACAAAGGTATAAAAGGCTTCGTTGGACCGAACTTTGGTGCCTGAGGGAATATTCTGCGCCCACACTACGAGCTGCACTTCCACCGATGTATTGAAAGCGCGGGTCACCTTGGCCTCGATGCTGATCACATCGCCCAGCTTGACGGGGTGCTTGAAGGATACGTTGTCGACCGATGCCGTCACGACGATTCGGTTGCAATGTTTCTGCGCGGATATCGCCGCTGCAATATCCATCCAATGAAGCAGTCGCCCGCCCATCAGGTTATTCAGTGTATTGGTGTCATTAGGCAACACCAGCTCGTTCATGATCGTGTATGATTCTTGGGCTTTCTTTGCTTTCATGGCTCTTTTGGGCTAAGTGATGCTAGATCCGTGTTAACTGTTGGTCTACAATGGCCAGCCCTTCGCGAAAACTCCTGGGCCGGTAGCCCAGCACCGTTCGGGCTTTATCGAGCACAAAGCCGGTACGTTTAGGCCGCGGCGCCGCGGTGGCGAAGGTATCGGCGCTCACTTCGTTGATTAGGGACTTGTCCAGCCCCCAAAAATCGGCTACGACCTCTACCAATTCGTTAATGGCAAACAGGTCTTCGCCGGATATGTGGAAGATTCCCTCGGCTTCTCTTATGGCCGTCAGCAGGCATGCCTCTGCGAGATCTTCGGCCAGAGTGGGCATGCGCCACTGGTCATTGACTATGTTGAGCGGATTGCCTTTTTCCAGTGCGCTTTTGGCCCAAAGGACGATGTTGCTCCGGCTCATATCCGCCGTGACACCGTACACGATAATAGTCCGCAGGATAGCCCATTTGCTGGCCGATTGCCGCACGATGTTTTCCGAGTCCAACTTGCTTTTCCCGTACAGGTTGAGCGGATTGGGCAGGTCATCTTCCTTGTACGGGCCCCGTTCGCCGTCAAACACGAAGTCTGTCGAGAGATGAACGAAATGGATGCCGTATTGCTCGGATAACTGGACCAATCTCCGCACCACGTCCACATTCAGGGCTTGGCAGCCCTCCGGGTCGGTTTCGCACGCGTCCACATTGGTCATCGCGGCGGTATGGATGATCGTGTCGGGGCGGTGCTGGGCGATGACTTGTCCCACGCGCGCCTGATCCAGCAAATCGACGTCTTCATACGTATAGCCGGATTTAAACGGATGGCGGTTTGCTCCGCGCGATGTGGCTATCAGTTCCACGCGCCCGTCAGCGAGGACAAGATCGGTGATTTTTTGCCCCAGGAGCCCGTTGCTACCGGTGATCAAGACTTTTTTCTTCGTAGTATTTGACATAATTCGGTGCTAATGTGTAGGGGAGAAGACCAGTTTAGATTCGTCCATGGCCAATTTGATTACGTCGATGGCCATGTCAATGATCGTCGCCGTAGCCGGATAATTAATTTTGTCAGGCGTATCGCCCGGCCGGTGGTATTCGGGGTGGCCTCCCGTATGGAAAAACAGTACGGGAATTTCCTTTCGGTAGAAGGAAGTCTGGTCGGATCAGCCGCTACCGTCATGTCCGCGATGGATGCGCAGGCCCCGCGGGTCGAGGCGGTCGAATATACCCGGCCAGGACGGGCTGGTGCCGTACCCGATGATGGCTAGTTGCTGGTCGTAGCGCCCGATCATGTCAAAGTTGAGCATGAAGTGCACGTCTTGCAGCGGCACAGTCGGTTGTTCGACAAAGTGGCGCGAGCCCAGCAGGCCGAGTTCCTCTGCCGAAAAGGCAATAAAAAGGAGATTGTAGGGTTCTATTTCTTCGTTCTGCGCAAAATACCGGGCCACCTCGAGTAATCCGGCCACGCCCGAGGCGTTATCGTCGGCACCTTGGTGTATCTTGCCTTGTGGGAGGCTGTCTCGGGAACCTCCTTGTGTGCCCATGCCGAGGTGGTCGTAGTGTGCGCCCACCACAATCGTGTGCTCGGCACCATTGTCCAGCAGGCCAACGATGTTGTGCGCTTGGCGTATGCTGTCTTCCACCACTACCCGGCTTACTTTTGCGGTGAATGTCTGGCGGTAGCCTTCCGTACCCCGTGGCTCAAGGCCGTACTTTATGAATTGTTTTTGGATGTAGCGCGCCGCTTTGTCAAGTTCCTTGCTGCCGGTGCCGCGCCCTTTCATTTTGTCGGAGGCAAGCTTGTGGATATGTTTACTCACCTGCCGTTCCTGGGCATATTGCCCCCAGGCGGGCGCACAGGCCAGCAGCGCGAGCACGATCAAGATCCAGCTGGGCCGAAAATTCAAGTTGCAGGGTGTTTTCTTCATTTGGGCCATTTGATGGGAGGCAAAGTTACATATTTGTGCCGAATCCATTTGTGCGGCAAGTCGTTGGGCTGGTTGCTGTGGGTGCGAAGACGGATCGCGCACCGTTTGTGGGGCTCAATTGGCCGGCTTAGTCGGGGTCAGCTTGGGCGCGTGTGTAAGCTTTGCGCCAAAAGCGCGAAATTAGTGCTTAATCGTAAAATCAGCGGGCCTTTTCCTTGGTTGTTTGGGAGGAAAGTATAACTTTGGGGTGCAAAAAAAAACAGAGAATAACATGCAAGAAAAATCTGACATAGGTGTCATTGGAATCGCCGTGATGGGGGAGAACCTAATCCTCAACATGGAAAGTAAGGGTTTTCACGTGACGGCATATAACCGCACGGTCGACAAGGTAGAGCGCTTTGTAAACGGACGCGCGAAGGGTAAGAATATTTACGGCGCAATGTCCATCGAGGACTTCATCAAGTCGCTGAAGCGCCCCCGTAAAATCATGTTGATGGTCAAGGCGGGCCAGCCGGTCGACGATTTCATCGAAACGCTGATTCCGCATCTGGAGCCGGGCGACATCATCATTGACGGTGGCAATTCCCACTTTCCGGACACCGAGCGCCGCACGGCGTATGTAGAAAGCAAGGGCTTGCTATACGTAGGTACGGGCGTATCGGGGGGGGAAGAAGGAGCGCTGTTGGGCCCTTCCATCATGCCGGGTGGATCAAAGGCCGCATGGCCGGCGGTGAAGCCTATTTTCCAGTCGATAGCCGCTAAGGTCGAGGATGGGACGCCATGCTGCGATTGGGTGGGCGACGGCGGTGCCGGTCACTTCGTCAAAATGGTGCATAACGGCATCGAATACGGAGATATGCAACTGATCAACGAAACCTACCACATCATGAAGGACGTGCTGGGCATGACGCCCGATGAGATGCACGAAGTTTTCAAAGAGTGGAACGAAGGCGAGTTGGATAGCTATTTGATCGAGATCACCCGCGATATCCTGGCGTTTAAGGACGAAGACGGGCAGCCTTTGGTCGATAAGATTCTCGATACGGCCGGGCAGAAGGGGACGGGCAAGTGGACCGGAACCGTTGCCTTGGAACTGGGCGTTCCGTTGACGTTAATCGCCGAATCAGTTTTCGCACGTTGCTTGTCGGCGTTGAAAGAGGAGCGCGTGGCCGCATCGAAAGTGCTTTCCGGACCGACTCCAACATTCGAAGGGGACCGTCAAGCCTTCTTGAACGACCTGCGCGACGCGCTCTATGCCGCAAAAGTGATCTCGTATGCCCAAGGGTATCAAATGATGGCGTCAGCGGCGAAAGAATACGGTTGGTCGTTGAACTACGGCAGCATCGCACTGATGTGGCGCGAGGGATGTATCATCCGCTCCGCGTTCCTCGGCGAAATCAAAAAGGCATTCGATAAAAACCCGGATCTCCAGAACCTGATTTTGGATGATTTCTTCCGCGAAAAAATACAAGCTGCGCAGGCGGGATGGCGCAGGGTGGTGGCCGTAGCCGTGACCAACGGCATACCGGCGCCGTGCTTGTCGGCCGGGCTCACCTATTACGATGGATATCGTTGCGAGCGCTTGCCGGCAAACCTGCTGCAAGCACAGCGCGATTATTTCGGCGCGCATACCTACGAGCGCGTAGACCGGCCACGTGGCGAATTCTTCCACACGAACTGGACGGGGCGTGGGGGCGAAACGTCATCAACGACCTACGACGTATAGCAACATCACGTCGTATGCAAACTTATATGCGAATTAAAAAAGCGGCTGGAAAGCCGCTTTTTTTGTAGGTAGTGTATAAAAATCGTGGACAATGATTAATCGGTCAATCAGTCTTCCCTGATTTCGCTGTTGTAGCTTTCGGGCTCGACAAACTCTTCTTTGAAATACCGTTTTTGATAGATCAATATCAGTGCTACGCCCACGGTGATTGCCGAGTCGGCAATATTGAACACGGGCCTGAAGAAGATAAACTCCTGGCCACCCCAGAAGGGGAACCACGAAGGGTAGGTGCCATTAATCAGCGGAAAATAAAGCATGTCTACCACCTTGCCGTGGAAAAGCCGGGAATAGCCGCCCTCTGGCGGAAACAGCTGTGCCTTGTCAAACCAGGTGCTCTCGCTGAAAATGATCCCATAGATTGTCGAATCGATGATGTTACCCAGCGCGCCGGCGAAAATAAGCGACACGTTGAGGATAAATCCCCGATGGTATTTTTTCTGGATCATGTAGTGCAGGCCATAGCCAATGCCAATGACCGCCACAATGCGGAACAATGAGAGGGCCAGTTTGCCGGTTTCGCCGCCAAACTCCAAGCCGAATGCCATGCCGTTGTTTTCCGTAAAATGGATGATGAACTTGTCCCAAAGGATGCGGTACTCTTGTCCTAAGGTCATGTTCAATTTAATCCAAAACTTAGATGCTTGGTCTATCGCCAAGATAGCCAAAATCAAGAAAACCGGTTTCGTATAACCTTTCATGCGGTGCGCTGTAAGCCTTCGTTACCCTCACCTACGCGCGTATCGTTACACGACGCGCCGGGGTAGCTTTGCCATGCAGTATGAACTTTTTCTAATACTGTTTCATTTTGGCTTCCATGCTCAGCGTCGTATGCGGAACGGCGCGCAAACGTTCCTTCTGGATCAGCTTGCCTGTTTCGCGGCAGATGCCGTAGGTTTTGTTCTCGATACGCACCAGCGCAGCCTCCAGGTTGTCGATAAACTTTTTCTGGCGCGCGGCTAATTGGTTGGTCTGCTCTTTTTCAAGCGTTGCCGACCCGTCCTCAAGCGTTTTGAAGGTACCGGCTGTGTCGTCTGTACCGTTCGCGTTGCTGGCATTCATTGATTTGGTAAGCGCAGAAAGCTCTTCGCGTGCGATGCGCAGCTTCTCGTTGATGATTTCCCTGAACTCTTGCAGTTCGGCATCACTATACCTTGTTTTTTCCGTTTTATTTGCCATGATTTATACCTTTTCGATTAATACCTTCAGTTGCTGTTCCGCTATTTCTATCGTGTCTCCTACCAAAAGACCGTCGTCAAACGTGACGGCGTCTGCCAAGATTTCGGTGCGAATATAAGATAAATTATCCATAGCTGCTCGGGCGATGTCGCTTACATTGCTCATGCTGACGTTGATACGGTCCGTCACTTCCAAGCCTTTTTCCTTGCGCAGGTTCTGGATGCGGTTCACCAGCTCCCGCGAGATTCCTTCGTTACGCAGTGCCGGCGTGATGTTAATATCGAGCGCTACCGTCAGTGAGCCGAGGTTGGCTACTTGCCACCCGGCTACGTCCTCGGCGATGATATCCACCTCGTCCGCCGTGATTGTGTATCCGGCTACTGAAATCTGCCCTTCACGCTCCAGGGTGGTGACTTCTTCCGACCCGAAGCTTTGTAAAGCGGCCGACACGGTCTTCATGTCCTTGCCTACCTTTGGGCCTAGTGCCTTGAAGTTGGGTTTGATTCTTTTCTTGATGATGCCCGACGTGTCCGTAATAAACTCGATCGCCTTGATGTTCGTTTCGGATAAAATCAGGTCCTTGACACGGTCCACTTTTTCGGCAAACGTGGCATTTAGTACCGGAACCAAAATTTTATTAAGGGGTTGGCGCACGTTGATGCCCGTTTTCTTGCGTAGCGACAATACCAGCGAGGAAATGTCCTGGGCCAACGCCATGCGCTCTTCTAATGCGAGGTCCACCAGTTCGGACTGGTACGCCGGAAAGTCCGCCAAATGGACAGATTCGGCACCTTCTTTTTGGCTGACGCCATCCAGGTCGAGGTAAAGTCGGTCGCTGAAGAAGGGCGCGATGGGCGACATGAGCTTGGCTACCGTTACCAGGCAGGTGTACAGCGTCTGGTAGGCCGATATTTTGTCGTCGGTGTATTCACCCTTCCAGAACCGGCGACGGCAGAGCCGCACATACCAGTTGCTGAGATGTTCATCTACAAAAGTTTGAATGGCGCGGGCCGCCTTCGTGGGTTCGAAATCAGCGTAGTATCCGTCGACTTCTTTCGTCAGGCTATTAAGCAAGGAAATAATCCACTGGTCGATTTCCGGCCTGTCCGCGAGCGCGATGTCGCTTTCCTTATAGCCAAAGCGGTCGATATTGGCATATAAGGCGAAGAAAGCATAGATGTTGTGCAATGTGCCGAAAAACTTACGGCGTACCTCCTCAATGCCTTCCTCGTTAAACTTGAGGTTGTCCCACGGAGCTGCATTGCTGATCATGTACCAGCGTGTGGCGTCGGCGCTGTATTTTTCGATGGTTTCGAACGGATCTACGGCATTGCCCAAACGCTTGGACATCTTGTTGCCATTCTTGTCAAGTACCAAGCCGTTAGACACCACGTTCTTGAACGCGACGGACTTTTTGAGCATGGTGGAAATAGCGTGGAGCGTGAAGAACCATCCGCGGGTCTGGTCTACGCCCTCAGCGATGAAGTCGGCAGGGTAGGCCCCTTCGAAGCCGTCCTTGAAGGGGGATTCGTCTCCGGCGGCCAATTTCTCGTAGTCGAGTCCCCATTGGGCGAAGGGCATGGCCCCGCTATCGAACCAAACGTCGATGAGGTCCGGCTCCCTGAACATTTTCTGACCCGACTCGGATACCAGGACGATGTCGTCTACATAGGGGCGGTGTAGGTCGAGGTTGCCGTCCCGAATGGTGTTTAAATACTGCTGCAGTTTGTCGCGCTCGCCTTGTTCGAGCAGGTCAGTCTGCAGGGCGTGTTCGATGCGCTCCTTCAGTTCGTTGATCGAGCCCACGCAGATTTCCTCGTTTTCGTCTTCCGTGCGCCAGATCGGCAAGGGGGTACCCCAATACCGGGAACGGGAGAGGTTCCAGTCCACCAGGTTTTCTAACCAGTTGCCGAAGCGTCCGCTGCCGGTCGCTTCCGGTTTCCAGTTAATGGTTTTATTGAGGGCGACAAGGTCATCCTTGATGGCCGTGGTGCGAATAAACCAGCTATCCAAGGGATAGTAAAGCACGGGCTTATCCGTACGCCAGCAGTGCGGATAGCTGTGTTCGTACCGCTTTACTTCGAAAGCCTTGTTTTCCTCCTTGAGCTTGATGCCGATCAGCACGTCGGTAGGGCGGAAGCCTTCGGCATTGCGCTCGGCGTCGGTGTAATACTCCTCTTTGACAAAACGCCCGGCAAACTCGCCCATCTCCTTGACGAACCGGCCTTGGCGGTCGACAATCGGCACGTCCTTGCCGCTTTCGTCCTTTACGAATACACCCGGTACGTCATTTTCCTTGCTGACACGGAAGTCGTCCGCCCCGAACGTAGCCGATGAGTGGACGATGCCCGTACCGTCTTCCGTCGTGACGAAGTCGCCCGGAATCACCCTAAATGCCTTGCTCGCCAGTTCCTCGTTGGTAATGTAGGGCATGAGCTGATGGTAGCGCAGGTTGATAAGTTCGGCGCCGGAAAACTCGGCGGCTATTTCCCACGGGATCAACTTGTCTCCGCCTTTGTATTCGGCAAAGGAAGCGTCCTTTGCTTCTTGCTTAAAATATTTCGACACCAAATCTTTGGCAAGCACAACGCTAATGGGACTGTGGGTGTATTGGTTGAACGTGCGGATCTTGACGTATTCGATGTTTTTACCAACGACCAGCGCGCTATTGGCCGGCAACGTCCAAGGTGTGGTGGTCCAAGCCAGGAAAAAAGTCTGCTCGTCGTCCAGTTCGAACAGCTTGGTCATGAGCGGATGCGTTTGGTCCTTGCGGATGGCAAACTGCGCCACGATCGTGGTATCTTTTACCTGCTTATAGGTGCCCGGCTGATTGAGCTCGTGCGAACTGAGGCCCGTCCCCGCGGCGGGTGAATAGGGCTGGATCGTGTAGCCTTTATACAAAAGGCCCTTTTTATAAAGTTCCTTCAGAATCCACCACAGAGTTTCGATGTATTCGTTTTCGTACGTGACGTAAGGGTTTTCCAGATCGACCCAATAGCCCATTTTGGTGGTCAGGTCGTTCCAAACGTCGGTATACTTCATCACTTCCTTGCGGCATGCGGCGTTATAGTCCGCTACGGAAATGGTTTTTCCGATATCGTCTTTGGTAATGCCCAAGGTTTTCTCCACGGCAAGCTCGATGGGCAGCCCATGCGTATCCCATCCCCCCTTGCGCTTCACTTGGTAGCCTTTGAGGGTTTTATACCGGCAGAAGATATCCTTGATGGCGCGCGCCATCACGTGGTGGATGCCCGGCATGCCATTGGCCGACGGCGGACCCTCATAAAACGTGTACGGCTTGTCCGCTGGCCGTAGGCTAATGCTTTTCTCAAAGATCCCCCTATCGTTCCACCGGTCCAAGATTTCCTTGCCGGTCTGGGATAAATCAAGTTGTTTGTATTCTTTGTACATGTAATCGCGTGTATCCGGTGAGTACCGTTCGCAACTCCGTATTAAGCTGCCGGCGTCGCAAAATAGGCATTCGTTGCCCAAAATAAGGATGCAAAGATAGGGAAAATCGCCGGGAATGTAAAGGCTAAATGTCCATTTGGCAAACTCAAAACCCGCGATTTTTGGGCCTTGGCGCTGATATCAGGTAGCGCGGTCCGCGGTGCGCCCATTGATTGGAAATCTTGCCATAAGGCAAGCGCTATCGAACGCGAGGGTCTTAGCTTTACGGGGTAATGGAGGCGGCTGTCCGCAGCCCGTTGTGAAATTTCATTAAAGCGTCGTAAGGATGGAAAGCAAGATTATACCTTCCCTCTGGTTTGAAGCTGAAGCAGCCGAAGCCATGGAGTTTTATCAGTCGGTATTCCCCGGTAGCAAGATTATCCGTAGCACGCCGATACTGGTGGTCGGCTCATTGGCCGGTGTTCGCTTCTTGGCACTTAACGGTCGGCCTAAAGCGATAAAGCCCAATCCGGCGATCTCGTTTATGGTAACCTTTGAGCGCCGTGAGGAGATCGATGCGGCTTGGGCAAGGCTGCTGGATGGTGGAAAGGTGTATATGGAATTGGGAGCGTACGATTGGAGCGACTACTACGGCTGGGTCGCCGACAAATATGGATTTACCTGGCAGCTCTACCTGGGGAAGCTGGAGGACGTCAAGCATCAGCGCGTGGTGCCCACCCTGATGTTTTGCGGTCCGCAGCAGGGAAACTGCGAGTCGGCCGTGGGATTTTATGAGCGGCTGTTCCCTGATTTCATTGCCCAGGGCATCCTGCGGTATCCCGAAGGGGAGTTCAAGGGGCAGGTTGTCCACGCCCAATTCGCCATCGCCGAATTTGTGATGGCCGCCATGGATAGCGGTGTACCCCAGGATTTTACCTTTAACGAGTCGGTCTCCCTGAGCTTGATGTGTGCCGACCAAGCCGAGATTGACCGTTATTGGGACGGATTCACCCGTACGGGAGCCGAATTGCCTTGCGGGTGGTGCCGGGATCCCTATGGTGTGCACTGGCAGGTAGTGCCGCGGAATATCGATGAATTGATGACCCAGGCTCCTAACGCCAAGCAGGCTTTCTCCGCTATGCTGAAAATGAGAAAAATTGTGATAAAAGACTTGGAAAATGCTTGATGTACAGTACCCCGACGATTGTGGCAACGCGCCGAAAAAGAAAGTAATCCTAGCGCTAAACATTGCCTTTGCCAAAGGGGATGTCGAGGGGGTATTGGCCTTCCTGGATCCCGCCGCCACCTGGGAGATGGTTGGGGACAAGGTATTGCGCGGCCATGGCCAAATAGGCAGTATGCTGCGGCACATGGCGAGTTACCAAGCCAGAAAACTGGAAATGTTCCAGATTATTACGCACGGCAAGGACGCCAGCGCCCGCGGCGTATTGGAATTTGGGAACAGTCGTGTCCGCTTTGCTGATTTTTATGAATTCACCTCGGCCGGATCCAGTAAACTGAAACGGATGACTTCCTTTGCGCTGGACGAAGGTCTATAAATATTCGGTCCTAGACGCGTAGGCATCCCCGGAACCCGCGGGCGGCATAGTACGATTCGGCACCGTTGTGGTACACGAACACCTGCCCGTAGCGCCAGTCGCCGAAAATGGCGCCCCCGCGCTCGCGGATACTGTTGGGTGTCGCCAGCCAGCTCGACGTTTTGGTATCCACGGGCTGAAGTTCCTGCAATTGCCGGTATTGTGATTCGGTCAGCAGCTCGATACCCATTTCGGCAGCCATCCCCACTGCGCTATGGGCCGGTTTATGTTGTTTGCGCGCATCCAGGGCTTCTTGATCGTAACATACACTCCGACGGCCGTTGGGGCTTTCGGTCGCACAGTCGATAAACAACAGCTCGCCTGAGTTGCCATCGATGCCGACGAGGTCGGGCTCGCCTCCGGTCATTTCCATCTCGTGAAGCGACCAAAGCTTTTCGGGGTGCTGCTCCAGCCTGGACTGTACGTCGTCCCAGCGGATTCCCGCGTGGCGCGAGGCGTGCTTTTCAAACCTTTCCTCTAAGATGGCCGTCAAATTGGATCGTTGGGCGGCGGTGAGTGTTTTTTTCATGGCGTATCCGATGCGTGATAATTAAGTCTATTCGGGCTCCATCGCCCCTGATGTTGCAAATGTAAGAATAACAGTCGTTTACAGGAAGAAAGCATGCAAAAAGTTAGGGGCAGGCGCTGTTTCGGGCCGTACCCGGGAGATGTTTTTATCGAGCACGCCCCGCCACGTCTTGCGTCTGGGCCAGCAATCGGGCGCTCTCGGCCATCGAAACGAACGCCGCACGGTAGCCTTCGGGGTCTTTGCCCTTGGCGGACATTGCGCGGGCAATCAGGCGCTCATAACTCGCCTCTTGCCGGTAAGGCGAACGGCGGAGCAACATACCCAACTCGGCCACGGCGCTGGCAAAGCGAAAATCGTCACTAGTTTGGTCTAAGGGAAGCGCCCGGTTGGACACTGCCGTTTCCTTCATCTTGCTTGTGTCTTCATCCGGCTCCTTATACCGAAATTTTACCGTGGCTACTTCCTCTTCGTGTTTTGTGTTGGGGCTCGGTCGGGGCGTCTGGTATTTCAGCGGGTCGACACTGCCACTGAAGCTGCCTTTCGCTCCGACGGGCACGATTTCATATAGGGCGGTAACGGCGTGACCTACCCCCATATCGCCTCCCAGTTTGCTGTCGTTGTTAAAGTCCACGGCGCCCAGCATCCTGTTTTCGTATCCTATCAGGCGGTATGCCTGCACCTGGGCTGGGTTGAACTCGACTTGTACTTTCACATCCTTGGCGACGGTGAATAAAGTTCCGCCAAACTCCGTAACCATCGCCTTGCGGGCCTCCGAGATGTTGTCGATGTAGGCATAGTTGCCATGCCCCTTGTTTGCGAGCAGTTCAAGTTTGCTGTCTTGGTAATTGCCCATGCCGAACCCCAACACCGATAGGCTGATGCCATCCTGCCGTTCCCGCTCGATGAGTCTCTCCATTTCGGCATCGCTGGATGGCCCGACGTTGAAGTCACCGTCCGATGCGAGGATCACGCGGTTGTTGCCGTTAGGCAAGAAATGTTTGCGGGCCGCCTTATATGCCAGGCCGATGCCTTGGCCGCCCGCGGTGGCTCCGCTCGCTTCGAGCTCGTCTATGGCGTCCTTTATGCGGGTTTTTTCCGTGGCCGGCGTGCTGTCGAGTTTCAGCATCGCGGTCGACGCATAGGTAACGATGGCTACGCGGTCATGCTCACGCAATTGGTCAACAAGCAATTTCATGGAGGTTTTCACCAAGGGCAAGCGATTGCTACCCGCCATCGAACCTGATACATCGATGAGAAATACAAGGTTCGCCGGGGGCAACGCGGTGGCATTCACGGCCTTCGCTTTCAGTCCGATACGGAGGAGCCGATGTTCCGGATTCCACGGCGCGGCTGCTAGTTCGGTGTGGATGGTGACGGGGTCGCCATTGCGGGGTCCCTGCAGGTCATACGCGAAATAGTTGATCATCTCCTCGATGCGCACGGCGTCTTCGGGCGGGAGCTGCCCGCCATTGATGAAGCGGCGTACATTGCTGTACGAAGCACCGTCAACATCCACCGCAAACGTCGAGAGGGGCTCTTCACTGGGGGAGTGAAACGTATTCTCCGCTAGTGGCTGGTAAGCTTCCGCGCCATGCCCGGGCAGCGGACGCGCCGGTAAATATGCCATCATCGGCAAGGACGGTTGCCCGGCCGGCCGAACGACGGCCCGCGCCCTGTCCGAATATCCCGGGACGTGGCCCCGTAAGACCTCTTCTTCCAGTTCAACCGTATTGGGCACTAGCCGTATCGCGTACTGGCGGTCTGGCGTCAAGGGTACTTCGAGCGTTCCGAAGCCGACATAGGCCACTACGAGCGCCTTGTCCTGTTTTCGCACAACCAAGGTGAACTGGCCTTGGGCATCCGCCGTCGTGGCAACGGACGTGCCTTTGATAGCGACCGTAGCGCCCGGTAGGACCGTGTTGTCGGCTTGGTTGTAAATGGTACCGCTAATTATTCTCGTTTGTTTATCATCCGGGCTGCCTAGGCCCAAAAGAACCATCATTGCCATGGCTAAAACTTTCATCATCTTCCATTTTGGCCAAAGGATGCACCGAGACTAAAATTTCCATAACCCTAGAAAAAAAACTAATTTCACGCCACGCAAATGAAGGTAACCCGAACCATAGCCACTGCCCATCCCGAACCGGATGAACTCTTGCTCGAACGCTATGGCGAAACTGGCGACTTGGCCGTGCTGGGTGAGTTGTATCAACGGCACGCCGAAATGGTGTACTATGTTTGCTACCGTTATCTCCAGAACGCGGAAGACAGCAAGGATGCGGTCATGCAAATATTTGAGGAGCTAACCGTGAAAGTAGGTAAACAGCACATTCGGGAATTTGGAAGCTGGCTGTATGTATTGAGCCGCAACCATTGCCTGATGCGCCTACGGGCAGACAAAAGCAAACAGCATATTTCCATTGAAGAATTTGTGGAATTTCCCGCGCCGGCGCATCAGGAAACAGACCCGGTTGAGAAGGAGCGGGCGTTGTCGGCATTAGAGGCATGTGTTGATCGCTTGCCCGAGCGGCAGAAGCAAAGTATCACCCTGTTTTTTCTACAGGAGAAATGTTATAAGGAAGTATCCGCCATCACGGGTTATGAAATGAAGGAAGTGAAAAGCTACATCCAAAATGGCAAACGAAATCTGAAAATTTGCATGGAGGAGCATCGTGGAGAGCGGTAAATACGATATCGAGCGGATTCGCAAGTATCTTGCGGGCGAATTGAGCCCACGGGACATGTTCGTGCTGGAGCGCCAGGCCGAGGATGACCCCGCTTTGACGGATCTGATCGAAGGCATGGAGGCAGCCGGGAGCGCCCCCATTCACCAGGCCAACATCGACGCAGTCAAAGATCAGATTAAGGCCCTACATACCGCGCCGGAAAGAGGGAAGATACTTTCTTTCCCTTGGCGAAACTGGGCGATCGCTGCATCCCTCGCTTTTGTTGCCGGCCTCGGTGCCCTTTTGCTGTGGTTTCCTTCACCTGATCCGCAGGTGGAATTTGCCCAGCAAGTAACGCCTGTACCGCGTGAATCCGTGATAACGCCCGATCCTGCGCCGGAACAGGAAAGTGCTGCGGACGAGCCCGCATCTGTCTCGTCCGCCCGCAGCGCTGCTCCGCCGGCTTCGCAGCTTGCGTCTCCTCGGGTCGCGGTACGGCCGGGTGCAGGAGAGGTTGACGAAAGTAGGCAGCCTTCCACGGCGCAGCCCAGTGTATTGTCCGCACTCCGCCAAGCAGACAGTCGGGGCACGGCCGACGAGATACAGGCAGTGACGCCGGTTGCAGCACGTGAAACGGTATTGCTGGCTGGGCGGCGGGAAGCGGCTGACGCGAACGGCAAACGATTGGCCATGGCAATACGAAGTTTGCCGACCGATACGGCGGCGCGCCCGCTCTATAGGACCGTGTCGGGTGTGGTGCGGGAAAAGGAGACAGGCGATCCACTCGGCGGGGCGTCTGTTTACGGCGCCCACGGAGCGATACAGACCGCCACGGACGGCACGTTCACCGTGACCGTACCGAGGCATCGGGATAGCCTTAAGGTGGCGTCCGCTGGCTTCAAGGCGCAGGCCCTCGACGTGCGAAACGGAGATTCCGTAGTGGTCATGCTAGAACGGGATGCAGCCGAGTTGAGTGAATCAGTCGCCGGGAATCGGCGTGCCGCCAAACGACATGCCGAGCGAGCGGCGGGCGCTACTGCCACGCAATATCCCAAGCCCATTAGCGGGTGGACGAATTTTGCACAGTACCTTCAACGTGAAACTGCTTCCTCCTCAGGCAAGGGCACGGTCACTTTAAAATTCACCGTCGGGGATAAGGGGCAGCCGATGGATGTACAGTTGGAACATACTACCAATCCCGCGCTAGTGAAGCGCGCCACGGAAATTTTGCAGGCAGGCCCCAGGTGGGAGCGGGGGCCCAAGGGGGACCGGACCGCCATCGTCGTAATTGAATTTCGGTAATGGGCCATCCCCTTATCTTCCTGATATTTTCTATCTTCGCCTTATGTATTTGTATAACGTTTCGGTCATCGTGGAAGAAAGCGAAAGCCAATTGGTGCGTGCGCTGCTTATCAGCCACTTGGAAACCGCACGAGACAAGGGCTTGGCCGTCCGGTTGCTCGAACTACTCGACTCCCCGCATGAGGGCGTCACTTACAGCCTGCAATTGGAAGCACCCGATTCCGAAGTCGTCACTGCCTTTCAAAGCGATCACTTGGCAGCTCTGCAGGCGAAAACCAACCAACATCACGAAGGTAAAGTCTTCTACTTCGACAGCCTTATGAAGACCATCGGATAAGCACGTTAGACCGCCTTGCGTTCCTCTTCCGTCAGCATCGCTTCGTATTTCGGATCGTACTTCACCTTAGGTGTGAGGTAGTGTAATAGCAATAAACGCGAATACCGGTAATTAAATGGGGCCAAGAGCAAGATGGTCACCAAAACAACCCCGATGTACACACCGATGGACTCGCTTTTGGTAATCTGATAGGTGATGTAGACGAAGGTGAGTATTTCCACGACCGACATTGCATAGCTTACATACATGGCAGCGTAGAAATAGCCGGGTTCGATCTGAAACCGAAACCCACAGTGCGGGCATAAGATTCGCTCTTTATTGTTCCGAATGCTGTATGCGCTGCCGGTGTACATTTTACCAATGCGGCATTTTGGGCATTTGCCGTTGACCAATGCGCTGAACTTCGGGGTACGCTTAGCCATGGTTGCGAGGCTGGTGCAGGCTTGTCTGCCCGCTTCGTGCTGTGCTAGTTGAGCGTGATGGGCTTGTCGTCAACCTTGACGGATTTTTTTGCCCGGAACTTCGTGTACCATAAAATTCCGATTCCAGCGGTGGCTAAATAGGGGATAACCAGCAGGAACATGATGCCTCTGTTGAGGCCCTTTCCTTGTTGGTTTCCGTTTTCGGTAGCATTCTGTGCCGTTAATGAACACATGGCACACTGGGCTGTCGCCGCGTGGGGCAATGCTGTTGTAAGCGCTACGGCCAACGCCAAAACCGGGACAAATCGAGATAACCACTTCATAAAAGCAAATTTAGGGTTTATTAGCAGCAATTACAATTATGGAGCCATTAATTTGCTTGTCGTTCGCCAATCGCGGTTTACGGGCGGTCGGCCGCGATTTTTCTTGCATTCTGACCTACCCGCGTTGTCGCGATATTTTGCTAATTTTAGCCCACATTACTCGATAAATCGCATTTCATTATGAGGAGAACGCCTGCACTGCTTACTGCCCTTTTTTTCCTGTTCATCAGCCCGGCGCTGAGTCAGACCAAACGATTGAGCCTGGAGCAATCCCTTGGGCGGAGCGCATCCCTGACCAAGCCCATCAACTCGATCCGCGGATGGGCGGACGGTGACCATTATATCGAATACGACGCGCACGACGGACAAACCTACCAAGTGCATGTTAAAAGCGGAAAGCGAAGCCCGTACGTGCCGCCTCCAAGTAGCGATGTCGAGGTAGTGTTGAAAGACCGGGACTTGTACCTGCGCCGGGGTGATGCGCCGCTACGTCGTCTGACCCATTCGCCCGAGGTCGAAGAAATGAATCCCACGCTTTCGCCCGACAACCAGTACGTTGCCTTTACGCGCGGACATGACCTATATGCCGTTCGCCTGTCTGACGGGCACGAGATCCGCTACACCCATGATGCTACGGACGTTATTTACAACGGTTGGGCTTCCTGGGTGTATTTTGAAGAGATATTAGGACGGGCCTCGCGCTATCGTGCATTTTGGTGGTCGCCAGACAGCAGGATGCTTGCATTCATGCGGTTTGACGACACGCGCGTGCCGATGTTCCCCATCTACGGTTCCGCCGGGCAGCACGGTTATTTGGAACAAACGCGTTATCCCAAAGCGGGGGATCCCAATCCCGAAGTTCGTGTGGGCTTTGTTTCCGTTGAGGGAGGGAATGTCGTATGGGCTGACTTCAACGAAAAAAGCGATCAATATTTCGGACAGCCCTATTGGGCATACGACAGTAGCAACCTGATGGTGCAGTGGATGAACCGCGATCAGACCAACCTGAAATTTTACGAGGTGGATCCTGCCAGCGGCGCCAAAAAGGAAATATACGACGAATATCAGAAGGAGTGGATAGACCTTAGCCACAGCGGGCGGATCGAGTATCTGAAAGACAATAAACACTATATCCTGAAAAGCGACAAGACCGGATGGGCTCATTTCTACCTCTACGAGCTCGACGGCACCCTGGTGAATCCGCTGACCGCCGGAAAATGGCAGGTCGTTTCGCTGGAGCACGTCGACGAAAAAGCTAAAGTGGTGTATTTTACCGCGCGCAAAGAGCACTCGGCAACGGTCGACCTGTATCGGGTAGACTACAATGGCAAGAATCTAGCGCGTTTGACGTTCGGGGATTTTACCCATCACGTACAGGTTTCGCCCGACGGCAGACATTTTATTACGACGTATTCAAATGTCAGCACGCCTCCTCGTATCGCACTGCTCGATACCGACGGCAAATTTTTAAAGCAGCTGGGAGACAGCAAAGCGGATGATTTCGATGATTATATCTACGCGAAAACGGAGCTTGTCACGATTCCCACGCCCGATGGCTATGACCTTCCGGCGACCATAACCTGGCCCACTGATTTCGACGAAACGAAACCGTATCCCGTTATTTTCAGTATTTATGGAGGACCCGACGCCGGTACCGTTCGCAATACTTGGAAGGGGACTGCTAACCAGCACTGGGCAAATGAAGGCATCATCCAAATCTCCGTCGACCACCGCGCGTCGGGGCATTTTGGCAAAGAGGGCGTGGCGCTGATGCACCGCAAACTTGGCTATTGGGAGATGGAGGACTATATCACGGCGGCCAAATGGCTGAAGAGCAAGCCTTGGGTAGCCAAGGATAAGCTGCTGATCACAGGACACAGTTATGGAGGGTACATCACGGCATTGGCGCTTACCAAGGGTTCCGAATATTTTGACTACGGTATCTCCGGCGCCCCAGTGACGAGCTGGGAGCTGTACGATACCCATTACACCGAGCGCTTCATGGATACGCCGCAAGACAATCCGGAGGGATACAAAGCTGGATCCGTACTGACGTATGTAGACCAATACAAGGGTGGCTTGCGACTGATGCATGGGGATATGGATGACAACGTGCACATGCAGAATACCATGCAGCTAGTCGATGCACTGACGGACCGCGACGTGCCTTTCGAGTTGATGATTTATCCCGGAAGCCGCCACGGCTGGAACCGGTCGAAAGTAGCGTATGACCAGGCGGAACGTACTCGGTTTTATTACCAATATTTGCTAGAAAAGCCCGTGCCGGAAGAATTGAAAGCACTTCGATAACGAACGGCATAATAGGCATTAAGAAAGGAGGCTGTCTCATATTAATTGAGGCGGCCTTTTTTAATTTTCATTGAAAACGGTATTGTTTAAGGACCGTGGCTGTTAGATTGGTTTATTTTGGCGGATATCTTGGATTTGGCCGAAAAAACACGGTTTTCAGGCCGCTTTTTTCCTTATGTTTTGTGCGATGGCTAACAATCCCCACTCTATGGCCACTTTTTCTTTGCCCCGAAGCATGAATCTTCGGAACCCGTGGTTCTGTT
>Ga0079224_100000073_pt1 | contig 70078 bp, 63 predicted proteins | sample Stecom2015_FD_80414 | JGI IMG/M metagenome (GOLD analysis project Ga0079224, IMG submission 80414) | Agricultural soil microbial communities from Utah to study Nitrogen management - Steer compost 2015 | ecosystem: Environmental > Terrestrial > Soil > Agricultural land | place: USA: Utah... | reverse complement strand
GGTCGATGGCGCGATCATACGCATTCGACACCATCCACCGTCTCCTGTTGCAGCCCTACTGGCGGCTGACCCGCGGCCTCACGTTCGGCGTGCGCGGCATGTGCCGCGATGACGATGGCCGGTTCCTCCTCGTCCGACACAGCTACGCGCCCGGATGGACGTTTCCCGGCGGCGGCGTCGAGCGCGGGGAAACCCTGGTTCAGGCGCTCGCCCGGGAAATGTCGGAAGAGGCGGGCATCTCTTTCAAGACGACGCCAAGGCTGATCTCGGTCTTTGCGAACTTCCGGCTGTTTCCCGGCGACCACGTGGCGCTGTTCGCGATCGATGGCTGGCGCCAGCAGCCACGGAGGTCGCTGGAGATTGCCGAACATGGATTCTTCGCCGCCGATTCGCTGCCGGAAGGCACTACCGGGGGCACCCGGCGGCGGATCCGGGAGCTCCTGGAAGAGCTGCCGCCGGCGGCGGAGTGGTAGCAGGCGGCTCTTTCGCCCGTTGCAGATCCGCCCGCGAGCTTGACCTGCGCCACGATGGTCCCCAGATGCCCGGCAATCTGCGCATCGCCCCGCTTTGCCGGCGGTGATGGCAGTAGACGACGGGAGAGCGCCGTGCTATTAGCGCGCCCTCTTCGGTGGAGCGCCATTTGATGACGAACCCTGTCCAGAGGTTGCGACGACGATCGGGGACGACGCCCGTGCGAGGCGTCCGCCTTCCCCTGCTCCACCGGGCTGCCTGCTCGACGTTCATGCGTTGATCGAGGGTTGGCCGGTGGGGCGCCACCGGCAAACCTGATCGAACACGCCTGAACTGTCATGCAGCACTCATTCGAATACTATCCCGAACGGGATGAAGACGCCTACGCCATCGAGGCTCTCCTAGACAGGGCATTCGGCCATGATCGGCACAACAAGACCTCATACAGGTTCCGCGACGGGATTGCCCCGTTGCGTGACCTCGCCCTGACGGGCTGGCTGGATGGCCGTCTCGTCGGCACCGTCCGCTTCTGGCCGGTCGTCATCGACAGGCGATGGCCGGCACTCCTGTTGGGCCCACTGGCGGTCGATCCGGAAATGCGGGGCCGCGGCTGCGGGATCCATCTGATGCGGCAATCGCTGGCGAATGCGCGGGCGCGCGGCCACGAGCGGGTGATCCTGGTCGGCGACCTGCCCTACTACAGCCGCGTCGGGTTCCGGCAGGTGCCGGAGGGGACGCTGACGCTGCCCGGCCCGTTCGACCCTGCGAGATTGCTGATGCTGGAACTGGTACCGGGCGCCATGGCCGGGATACGCGGCCCCGTCGGCCGCGCGGACAGCCGGGACTCAGCGGCCTTCGCGGTACCAGGTGGAGCCGAGGAGCCCCAGCAGTACTGCGAGGGCAAGCAACGTTGAAAACAGCGGCAGATCGACCACCGCCCGGACAATGTATGCGTCGTTGCGCTTCAGCCCGAGCCAGCCGTTGCCGGCCATCCGCCGCCCCGGATCAAGCGTGCGTACCCGCGGCACTTCGACTGCCTCCGCCGGCCGGCCGTCGGCGATCCAGAACAGCCCGCCACCGGTCTCCTCGACTATGGGCCTTACCGGCTCTCCGCTCGCCCTCACGTCGCGCATCTCGCGATCATCCGCCGGACCCACCGCGGCAATCGCCTTGAGGGTGCCGTCGTCAAGCCGGTAGACGCCGACTTCGCGGGTCTCGACGCGCGCCTGCCACTGGCCCGGGCCGGCCGGGGTCAGGGTAACGGTCTCCTCGGCGCCCGATGGCGAGGTGATGGTGACGGGGGCCACGTCGTCCTCCATCGAACGGCGCATAACCACGAGGGCACGGCCGTCCGCGGCCGCCGTCAGCGCTTCCTCCTCGAGATCCGGCTCTTTCATCAGCCAGTGTGCGAGCCTTCGCAACAGCTCGGCCTGCGGGCCGCCACCCTCGTATCCCCGGGTCCACAGCCAGGCATGATCGGAGAGCAGCTGGGCGACGCGCCCCTCGCCGCGCCGGTCGAGGATCATCAGCGGCTTGTCGCCCGGCCCCGACATGACCACATGGCCGCTCGGCTCTTCGACGTCGATGATCCGGAACCAACGACCCCAATCAGGCGGATCGCTGGCGGCACCCGGCAGATCGCGGGTGACCGGGTGCCGCTTCCCCTGCTCGGTGATGAGCGGCCGGAACGGTTCGACGGTGACCTCCCCGGTCGGCACGCTTGGAACGATGGTCGAGATCGGGGTGCGATAGAGGCTCATCGGCCCGGCAAACGACGGGTCTGCGGCGATCAGCACCGCGCCGCCCTTCTCGACATAATCGGCCACGTTCGACAGATAGATCAGCGGCAGGATTCCCCGGTGCTGGTAGCGGTCGAATATGACCAGATCGAACTCCTCCAGCTTGACCGAGAACAGTTCGCGGGTCGGGAAGGCGATGAGCGAGAGCTCGCCGATCGGCGTCCCGTCCTGCTTTTCCGGCGGCCGCAGGATGGTGAAGTGAACGAGGTCGACCGCCGCATCCGCCTTCAGCAGATTGCGCCATGTGCGTTCGCCGGGGTGCGGTTGACCCGACACCAGAAGCACACGGAGGCGATCACGGATACCGTCCGTCGTGATCACCGCGCGATTGTTGTGCTGGCTGAGCTCGCCCTCGGCCGGCGACACGGCAATCTCGGTCACCGTGGGGCCGCCGTGCTCAATTTCGATCGGATATTCGACGGTCACCCCGATCGGCACATCGATTTCCGCGGGCTCGCCGCCGTCGGTGGAAACGGTCACGCGGGCACGCGCACCCGCCTCGGCGTGATCGTCTTCGATACGGAACGTCATCGGCTGACTCTGCCCGACGATGCCATAGCGCGGGGCACGTTCGATGATCAGCCGCCGGTCCCGCTCGTTCCGGTCGCCGGTGATCAGCGCGTGGACCGGGCCACTGTAACCGCTTTCCGCAAACGAGCCGGGGATGTCGTGGACGCGCCCGTCAGTGATCATCACGGCACCGGCAAACCGCTCGGGCGGCACGTCGGCAAGTTCGGCGAACAGGCGCGAGAACAGCATCGTGCCGCCCTCGGTCGGATGGCTGCCCGCCGCCTCGACCACCTGCCTGACCTCCAGGTTGGGGATACGCTCAAGCTGGCGCGACAGATCTTCCAGCGCTGCCTCCGTGCGTCCCGGCCGAGAAGCAAGCTGCTGGCTGGCGCTCCGGTCGACCACCACGACGGCAATGTCGGTGAGGTTCTCGCGTTCCTCGTCCCGCACCACCGGGTTGAGCAGGGCAAGGACCAGCGCCGCCATGGCAAGCGTCCGCAATGTCGCGCCGCGGGCGCGCACGACGAGGCTGAAGATCCCCATCGCCATGCCCGCCGCGGCGAGGACGACAATCACCGCGACCGGCACCAGCGGCGCAAAGGTGACCGACCAGCCCATGGCTACTGGCCCAGCCGTTCCAGCAGCGCCGGCACGTGCACCTGGTCGGCCTTGTAGTTGCCGGTGAGCGCGTACATCACGATGTTGACACCGCTGCGGTACGCAAGTTCGCGCTGGCGCTGTCCCCCGGGGACCGTGGGCAGCAACGGTTGCCCCATCGGGCCGACGGCCCATGCGGCGGCATAGTCGTTCGATCCGATGATGATGGAGGAAACCCCATCGTAGTTGGTGCTGCCGGACTCACCCCCTGCCCTCGCCTCAGGAGCGGCTTCGACCCACAGGCGGCCGTTGGCCCACCGCCCGGGGAACGTCTGCAGCAGGTAGAATGCCTTGGTGAGCACATGATCCGGCGGCACGACCTCTAGCGGCGGCACGTCGAGGTTCGACAGGATCCGCCGCAACGACTGCACCGATGGCGTTGCGTCATCGGGTGACAGGGACGGCAGCGGCTCATCGGGATCGCGGGTGTCGAACAGGATGGTACCGCCGTGTTTCAGGTAGGAGTCCAGTCTGGCCACGGCCTCGGCCGACGGCACCGGCGTTTCGGGAAGGACCGGCCAGTAGATCAGGGGGAAGAAGACCAGTTCGTCCCGCTCGACGTCGATGCCGATGGGCGCGGCTGGTTCGAGCGCGGTGCGCTCGTTGAGCACGTTGCTTAGGCCGGTGAGACCGGCGAGGCTGATGTCGTCGACACGGCTGTTGCCGGTGATCACGTAGGCAAGCCGCGTCTCGAGCGAGGCCGCGAGCGCGAATTCGTCTGACGTCGCAGATTGCTGCTCTTCCGCCGGCTGTGCTCCGGCAGGCACCGCATCCCACCCGACGAGCAGCGCGAGTCCGACGGCACCGGCCACTGCACCGCGCCGCGTCAGGCCGGCAAGCCGTCCAGAGATCGCCAGCACCGCAATCCCGTCGATGAACAGGAACACGAGCGCCGCTATCAGCAGCAGGCCACGCAGGGGCCGCTCGGGCGCCGTCTCGTAAGCGCCACGTACGGCACCCGATGGCAGCTCGCCCAGCGGCTTCAGGACCATGTCATCCGTGCCGATGTTCAGAGCGCGCGTATGCGCGCCGCGGCGATAGAGCCCCGGGGGATGGCGCGGTCCCGGTATTGCGGTCTCGAATTCAGAGGCCATGATCGGTGATGCGGCGCCGTCGGGACCGACTGAGCGCCCGAACCCGTCGAGCACGCTGACCGGCGCATAGGCCCGCCCCGCATTCAAGAATGCCGCCGCACCCTCTTCCGTCGCCCCTCCGGTACCCTGCGACATGTCGACGATACGCCGCAGCATCTCGACGAACAGGCCCGACATCGGCAGATTCGACCAGCCGGGGCTCGCCGGCACGTGGAACAGGACCAGGTAACCGCTGCCGCGCGTACCGGCGGTCACGAGCGGCGTGCCGTCGGCGAGCCGGGCCCAGGTGCGTGCCGACAGCTCGGCCCCCGGTTCGGCGAGAACCTGCCGGTTCACCGTCACATCCGCCGGTACGGTCAGGCCGTGGAACGGGCTGTCCTCCTCGAACGGACTGAGCGGTTGCGGTTCGGTCCATGACAGCGCCCCGCCGAGCATGCGATTGCCGACATGTAGCCGGACCGGCAGCAGATCGTCACGCGCGCCAGCAACCCGCGGGCCTGCAAACCGCACCAGCACGCCGCCGGCTTCAACCCACCTGGAAACGGCTTCCCGGTCGAGCTCGTTGAGCTGGCCGACATCGGCCAGCACCAGAACCGACAGTCCACCTTCCAGCAGCTGGCGCACGCGGCTGGTCCCTTCTGTGTCGGCAAAATGGGGGATTTCCGCGTACGGCTGCAGCGCCCGCTCGACGTAGTAGAGCGGCGAGAGCAGCGGCTGGGCGAGTTCATCCGAGACACCGGTCACGAGACCCACCGTCTTGCGCCGCCATCTGTCGTCGACGAGATAGACGGCTCCGGCATGGTTCGCATCCAGGACCTCGAGACGGGCGATTTCGTTCCGCAGTGCGAGAGGCAGTTCCAGCCGGGCCGTGGCCTCCGTCGCGTCGGCAGCGAACGCGAATTGTGCATCACCGAGGGCCCGGCCATTGAGCGCGAGTGCGCGCACGGTGCCGCGCACGGGTGTGCCGGCCGTGGCGCGAACGACTTCGACCTCCAGTCCGCCGTCAGCCAGCCGAGGCGGCTTGACGGCCTTTGCCAAAGCATGCGGCTGCGGTGTCAGGACATGCAAATCCGTGCCAGCCGCGGCCATTGTGGTGAGGCGCTGTGCGAACTCGTCTGCATCGCCGTAATCGAGACCGTCCGATAGCCAGATCACTTCGACATCGGTCTCATCGGCGAGCGCGGTACTCAGCTGCTCTGCGACCGCCAGGCGATCGGGGGCGTAGGGACGCGGCGCGAGCGTCTGTGCACGATCGCGCGCCCCGCCAGCCGGTACCGGCCCGAGGGCTTGCGGTGCAACCTGCGGTGAGGTGGTCGCAAGCAGGACGGGCCGCGACTGCCGCTCGGCGGCACTGAACAGGTTCTCGAGAGCCGTCATGCGGTCACGCCAGTCCGCGGCCGCCGCCCAGCCGTCGTCGAGAACGATCGCGAGAACGCCACTGCCTCGGGTCCGATCGACGTGCGGCGCGAGAATCGGGCCCGCGGCGGCAATGATGACAAGGCCCGCCAGGACGGTTCGCAACGCGGTCAACCACCATGGACTCTTGTGCGGCGTTTCCTCGCGCGAAACGAGCCCGACAAGGAAGCGGATGGGCGGAAACCGGATCTGGTCGGGTCGCGGAGGCGTGAAACGCAACAGCCACCAGATCACGGGCAGCAATGCAAGCGCCCACAGTGCGTGCACGTTGTCAAAGCCGACCGCACCGAATACCGACATTGTTCTATCCGTTCACCGCTCCGGCAGCGGCGGCGAGATGGCCGGACAAAAGGCCGTACAGCGCAAGGATCGCGGTCTGGGCGGACTTGTCGGTATGGTGAACGCTCATGGTCCAGCCAAGTCGCCGCACGAGTTCGCGCAACTGATCGCGATGCTCCATGACGCGACGGTGATAGTCCGGTCGGAGCGCTTCGGCTCGGCCGACGGTCAGCCTGAGTGCGCCGCCCACATCCTGAAACTCGGTGCGGCCTTCATAGGGCAGTGTCTCCTCTGCAGGATCGAGCACCTGCACGAGGTGACCCCGCACGTCCCGCGCCGCAATCTCGCCCAGTCGATCACCGAGTTCACTTGCCGGCAGCAGGAAATCGCTGAACAGCACGATGTTGGAGAAACGGGAAAGCGCAATCCGCGGCGGCAGCGCACCGGTTTCAGGGGATGTGCGATCGAGCGAGGCCCAGTAGGCAGCAAGTCTCTGCATCGCCGGCCGCGATGCCGATGCGGGGAAACCGCTGCCGAACGCGCCGACGCGCTCTCCCGCCCGCAACAGAAGGGCAGCCGTGGCAAGAGCCAGCAACTGCGCACGCTCCGCCTTTGTCACGCGCGAAAGGTGCGAACGAAAGTCCATCGTCTGCGAGGGATTGACCCAGAGCCAGACGGTGCTTGCCGCCTCCCACTCCTTTTCCCGCACGTAGATGCGATGAGACCGTGCCGACTTGCGCCAGTCTATGGTGTTGGTCATGTCGCCGGGGCCGTAGCTGCGAAACTGCCAGAAAGCCTCGCCGACGCCTGCCCGCCGGCGACCGTGCAGACCCTGAGCGATCGTATGGGCGACGTGGTCGGCCGCCACGAGCAGAGGTGGAAACGCGTTGCCGAGCCTCTCTGCCTCATCGCGCAGCCTGAGCGCGGTATTGCGTTCAGCGGTCCCCGTCGTCTGTCGCCCGAAGACCATCTACAGCCTGCCGCAGCCAGAACCGGTGCGCCTTCCGAAAATCATGCGTCGGGACCTCTCAGTCCAGTCTTTCGCACAATCGGCCAATGACCTGGTCGAGCGTAATGCCGTCGGCGCGCGCCGCAAAGGTCACCGCCATGCGGTGACGCAAGACCGGGCCGGCGAGCGCGATCACGTCGTCCACCGACGGAGCAAGCCGGCCATCCATCAGGCACCGGGCGCGTGCGCCCAGCATGAGTGCCTGGCTGGCCCGCGGGCCGGGACCCCAAGAGACATTGGCGGAGATGAAGTCGTCGGTTGCCGATTCCGGCCGTGCCGAACGCACGAGCTCCAGGACCGCCTCGACCACCGCGTCGCCAACGGGGATGCGGCGTATGAGCCGCTGGATGGCCATCAACGCCTCGGCGGACATCACCACGGGCACTTCCGCACTCTCGACGCCGGTTGTCGCGAACAGCATCCGTCGTTCCGCCTCGAGGTCGGGATACGGTACGTCGATCTGCATGACGAACCGATCGAGTTGGGCCTCGGGCAGCGGGTAGGTGCCCTCCTGCTCCAGCGGGTTCTGCGTCGCCAGCACGTGAAATGGCCTCGGCAGATCGTACCGTATCCCGGCGACCGTCACATGCTTCTCCTGCATGGCCTGCAACAGCGCGGACTGGGTCCTTGGGCTGGCACGATTGATCTCATCGGCCATGAGCAGCTGGCAGAAGACCGGACCCTCGACAAACCGGAACTCTCGTCGTCCCGTCTCGCTCTGTTCGAGCACTTCGGAACCCACGATGTCGGCCGGCATCAGATCGGGCGTGAACTGAATCCGCTTTTCATCGAGGCCGAGAACGCGCGCCAGCGTCTCCACGAGCTTCGTCTTGGCAAGGCCGGGAACGCCCACGAGCAGTGCGTGGCCGCCGGTCAGAACCGCGATCAGGGCCTGGTCGATGACGGGATCCTGGCCGAAGATGACTTCGCCGATGGTCGAGCGCACCTTCGCTAGCGTCGCCGCAGCCGCCTCGAGTTCCTGGACGATCTGATCGTCCGCTTCATTGATGGTATGCATGGCCGTCACTATAGTTGTTGGAGGGTCGGTTCAGAAGCCCGACGGACCCGGTATTGCGGTCGGCCCGTTCACATCCACGCGACCACAGTTGCCATCAATTTGGTCAAAACATGACCGCGGAGCGAACCCATCGAAGACAGCTACCATATGGCGAGACGCGTCGAGAACCCGATTGAAGACCCGCCGGATCCCGCTGCCGGACTGGCCCGCGTGGAGAAGGCGGTTCGCGACCGGGGAGGGCTGCCGCCGGTAGATTTGTGGAACCCGCCCTACTGCGGCGAGATCGACATCCGCATCGCTGCCGACGGCACCTGGTATTACATGAACTCGCCGATCGGCCGAAAGCGGCTGGTGCGGCTGTTCTCGACCGTACTCCGCCGCGACGAGGATGGCCGCTACTACCTGGTGACACCGGTGGAGAAGATCGGCATCACCGTCGACGATGCGCCTTTCCTGGCGGTGCACATGGAGACCGAGGGAGAAGGCGCTCAACAGGTGATCCGGTTTGCGACCAATGTCGGCGACCAGGTGGTGGTGGACGACGCGCATCCCCTGAGGTTCGAGCCGGAACGGGGCTCCGATGGCCTGAAGCCGTACGTTCTGGTGCGCGGCCGGCTCGAGGCTCTGGTCAATCGTCCGATCTTCTATGATCTCGTCGAACTGGGTACGACCGAGACCTTGCACGGCGAGGAATGGTACGGTGTCTGGAGTTCCGGCCGCTTTTATCCGATGGCCCGGGCAGCCGACATCGGGCTTTGAGGATGCGACAGGTGCTGAAACGCGTTTCAGTCCATACAGCCGACGAGTTCAGACGTCGAGCCGCCTCTCGACTCAGGTCTCAACCTGCACCCGATTGCGACCGGCCGGAACTGGGTCGCGGCGATCACGGGCTCGATCCGAATGTCGACCAGTGGTTTCCTGCCGGCATCAAGTTCCGCCCGGCCGCGGTGCTCGTTCCCCTCGTTGATCGCGGAGACGACCTCGGCGTCCTGCTGACGCTGAGGCCAGCAGCGATGCGTGTCCACGCAGGCCAGGTCTCGTTTCCCGGCGGCAAGATCGAGAGCCATGATGCGGGCCCGCTGGAAGCAGCGCTGCGGGAAACGCGGGAGGAAACCGGCATCGATGAGAGTTCGGTCGAGGTTCTTGGTTTTCTGGATACCTATCATACCGGCACCGGCTTCAAGATCGTTCCGGCCGTCGGGCTGATCACCGGCACGGCCGAGATAAGACCGGATCCATCCGAAGTAGATGAAGTGTTCGAGGTTCCGCTGAGCTTCCTCATGGACGCAGCCAATCACCGTATCGAAAGCGTGATGTGGCAAGGACGGCAGCGGCGCTACTACGCCATGCCCTACCGGGATCGTTACATCTGGGGTGCAACAGCGGGCATTCTGCGCAACCTGTTCGAACTTCTCTACGCGCGATGATCCGAGTTCTGCTGCTCAATGTCCTGCTGTTTCTGCTGCCGTTCGCGATTTACGCCTGCTACGCGATCCTGGCCGGAAGGAAGGAAGGCGAAAGCCTGTGGGAGGGTGCTCCGCTGTTCGCCTTGACGATGATCGGCTTTGGGGCCGCCTTTGCAGGACTGTTCATCTACGCGGTGGTTTCGTGACCGTTGCCCCGGAGGCTAGCGCGACCAGTCTTGCAGGTCAGGCCTGGCTTGCCGATCCGAGGCTGCAGGCCGTGTTCGATGCCCTCGAGACTGCCGGCGGCGAGGCCCGGGTCGCCGGCGGCGCCGTTCGTGACGCGCTATTGGGCAAACCCGTTCGGGAGGTGGACATCGCGACGACGCTGACGCCGCAACAGGTCATCGCAGCAACCACACGGGCCGGCCTTAAGGCGGTGGCGACGGGCATGGAACATGGCACCGTAACCGTGGTCTCCGCCTCGGACGCCGGCCCTCTCGCCGTCGAGGTGACGACGCTGAGGCTCGATGTCGAAACGTTCGGGCGTCATGCCCGCGTCGCCTTCACCACCGATTGGATAGAAGATGCACGCCGGCGCGACTTCACGATCAACGCCCTTTATTGCGACCGACACGGGACGGTTTTCGATCCATTGGAGGGCATGGACGACCTGCGGGCGGGCCGGGTGCGTTTCGTCGGCGATCCCGCGCACCGCATTCGCGAGGATTATCTCCGCATCCTGCGCTTCTTCCGCTTTTCCGCCGTCCATTCCGGCGGCCGGCTGGACGAGGATGGTCTCGACGCCTGCACGAGGCTGCAGGCCGGCCTCGACAAGCTTTCGCGGGAGCGCGTCCGTGATGAAACGCTGCGCCTGCTGACGGCTCCGGCGGCTTCGCAGGTCCTCCGGGTAATGCAGGAAACGGGCATTCTCGCTCACGTCCTCCCCGGACCGGCCAATATCGAATGCTTGTCCCGAATGGCGGCAATCGACGAAACGAATGGCCTCGAACCCGACGCAATCCTCCGGTTGGCCGCGCTTTCGCTGGACGGCATCCCTGTCGATACGCTTCGCGAGGCCATGGTTCTGACCAATGCCGAAACCCGACGGCTCGCGGGGCTCGCAGACGCGGTGCGATCAGTTCATTCGCCACACGATGAGCCACGGCTTCGGAAGTTTCTCTATCGCCAGGGAAGGCAGCGGTACGTTGATGCGATACGTCTGCGTTGGGCAAGGTCGTCGACCACCGGGAAAAGCGATCAGGTGTGGCGGTCCGCCCTGCGCCTGCCCGACAGATGGCAGCCTCCTGACCTGCCGGTATCGGGATCCGACGTCACCGCCCTCGGCGTTCCGGAAGGCCCGGCAGTCGGGCGTATCCTCAGGGCTTTCGAGGACTGGTGGATGGAGACGGGATTTCCCGACGACCCGTCGCTCGTACATAAGAGACTGGTTGAACTCGCCGAACACGAACAGGAACCATCCGAGGCCCGGGATCCGCCGTCCCCCCGAACGCCTGCCTGATGCGCTCATACATGTCGGTACACGCTCTCGCCTCTCACGAAAGTCGACACATCATGCGGAAATTCGGAATAGGACAGGCGGTGCGCCGCAAGGAAGATGCGCGTTTCATCACCGGCACGGGCCGCTATCTGGACGACATCGTCGTCGATGGCGAGGTGCATGGCGTCGTGGTCCGCTCGCCCCACGCCAATGCGCGCATCGTCTCCATAGACTGCGACCCGATCCGTTCCCTGCCCGGTGTCCTGGCGGTCTTCACGGGGCGGGATTACGTGGCAGCGAATATGGGCAACTTGGCCAGTGCCACGGCACTCGACGGGCTTGACCAGACGACCCTGCAGCACCCGCCGCGACGTGCGCTCGCCGTCAATGCCGTCAGATACGTCGGCGACCCGGTTGCCTTCGTCGTTGCCGAAACCCGCAACCAGGCGGTGGATGCCGCCGAAATGCTGATGATCGAGTATGAGGAACTGCCCGCCATCGTCGAACTGGGACGCGCTCTCGATCCGGACGTGCCCAGGGTCTGGCCCGAGTTCGAATCCAATCGTGCCTTCCGTTTCACCAAGGGTGGCGAGGAAGCTGTCCGCAATGCGTTCGCCGACGCGGCACACGTCGTCGAGCTGGAACTCGTCAACAACCGGGTGGCGCCGTCGCCGCTGGAGCCGCGAGGCGCGATCGGTGTCTTCGATGCGGACGAGCAGAGCTACACGCTCTATCTTTCGGGTCACAATGTTCACAATCACCGCTCGCAGCTCGCCGACCTGTTCGGCATCGCGCAAGAGCGGCTGACGGTGATTGCACCGGATGTCGGCGGCAGCTTCGGCAACAAGAACCCGATTTATCCCGAAACCGTCCTCGTCCTGTGGGCGGCACGCGAGGTGGGGCGGCCGGTGAAATGGGTGTGTACCCGCTCGGAGGCCTTCCTGATGGACGCCCACGGCCGCGATCATGTCACGAAGGCACGCCTTGCGCTCGACCGCGACGGCACCTTTCTTGCCCTCCGGGTCGAAACGATCGCGAACATGGGCGCCTACCTGTCCACCAACGGCCCGATCGTGCCGACCGTGGCAAGCTACGTGTCGATGGGCGGGAACTACGCGATCCCCGCAATCTTCATGCAGGTCGACGGTGCTTTCACCAACACCACACCTCTCGATTCCTATCGCGGCGCCGGCCGGCCCGAGTCGGCCTACCTGATCGAGCGTCTGGTCGATGTCGCCGCCCGCGACCTCGGCTTCGATCCGGCCGATCTGCGCCGGCGCAATTTCATCCGTGAGTTCCCGTACAGGACGGCCCTCGGCATGACGGTCGACTGTGGCGATTTCGGCACCACCTTCCGGATGGCGACCGAGGCGGCGGCAACTGCCGGGTTCGAGGAGCGGCGAAGGGCAGCGAGACAGCGCGGGCGGCTGCGCGGCATCGGGATATCGAGCTACACCGAGGTCACACTCGGCCCTCCCGCAGACCACGCGGAAATCCGCTTCAACGACGACGGCACCATCACCGTCATCGCCGGCACCCACTCCACTGGCCAGGGGCACGAGACCGTGTACCTGCAGCTCGTCAACGAGCATCTCGGCCTCCCCCCGGAACTCGTCGAGTTCGTGCAGTCGGATACGCGGCACGTGCCGAGCGGTGCCGGCCATGGCGGCTCGCGCACGCTCAACATCGGCGGTGGAGCACTCGTCCGCGCCGCTCGGGAAGTGCACGCCAAGGCCCGCGTGGCCGTAGCCCATCTCCTCGACGTCGAGCCGGACGACATCGATTTCCGCGACGGCCTGTACACTGCCTGCGGAACCAACCGCAGTGTCGGCATTCTCGAACTGGCCGCAAGGCTCGCGCAGGATCCGGAACTCCCCGACACCGTGCCGCGTGATCTTTCGACCCGCTCGCGATACGAGCGGGAAGGCTTCAGCTTTCCCAACGGATGCCATGTCGCGGAAGTCGAGGTCGATCCCGACACGGGCCGGGTGGTGCTGGTTGCCTATACGGTGGTCGACGACTTTGGGCGGATCGTCAATCCTCTGTTGGCCGCCGGCCAGGCGCAGGGCGGAATCGCACAAGGCATTGGCCAGGCGCTTCTCGAACAGGTGGTCTACGATCAGGCGTCGGGCCAGCCGCTGACGGGGTCGTTCATGGACTATGCCATCCCGCGGGCCGACGATCTGCCGCCGCTGCCCGTCGTCTTCAACGAGAACGCGCCGACCGCGACAAACCCTCTCGGTACGAAAGGGGCGGGAGAAGCCGGCGCCACGGGCGCCCCGCCGGCTGTCGTGAACGCTGTCTGCAATGCTCTGAACATTCGCCACATCGACATGCCGCTGACGCCGGAACGGATCTGGCGTGCGGCGAAGGATGCCGGACTTGGAACGGATCTTGCCGGATGCCGCCTTACACAGGCGCGACTATGATGCCTGAGCCTGGTTCCGGGCCTCCCACTGCAAGGACGCGAAACGTTGGATAAGGCTGTACTTGTCACCGGTGCGGCAAAACGGATCGGCCGGGCAATCGCGTTATGCCTTGCCCGCGCGGGATGGTTCGTATGGGTGCATTACAACACCTCGCATGCCGAGGCCGGCGAAACGCTGGCGGCAATTCGTGAAACCGGCGGCGGCGGCGATCTGGTTCAGTCCGATCTTGCCGATCCCGAGGCACCGGACTTGATCCTCGAACGTGCCGGATCGCACGGCCCTCCCCTTGTCGGCCTCGTTCTCAGCGCCTCCCACTTTGCCTACGACACTCCATCGACGGCAACGGCAGAGGCGCTCGACCGGCATTACGCGGTCAACCAGCGCGCTCAGGCGCTGCTGCTGCGTGCGTTCGCCAGCAGGCTTTCGGATCGCCAAAGAGGTGCCGTGGTCGCGGTACTCGACAACCGCCTGTTCGCCCCCAATCCGGATTACTTTTCGTATTCGCTGACCAAGTACGCGCTCATGGGAATGGTACGAATGTCGGCGCTCGACTTTGCCCCGCGGATACGCGTGTGCGGCGTGGCTCCCGGCATCGTGCTGCCCAGCGGGCAACAGTCGGGCGACGACTTCGAACGCGTCAAGGCCATCAACCCGTTGCAGACCGACGTCCGGCCGGAGGATGTCGGCGATGCAGTGCGCTTTCTCCTGGAGAACGAAAAGATGACCGGTGAAATCCTGGTGCTCGACGCCGGCCAGTCACTGTGGCGCCTGCCGCGGGACGTGGCGTTCCTCGATCCGGCCCCGGGAACCGACCAGAAGAGCCCACGATGAGCAATATCCGCGTCTTCCTGTTTCTCGAGGATTTCGAGGTCGAGGCGGAAATTGGCATTCATGCCAGCGAACGCGGCCGGCGGCAGCGTGTGCTGGTGAGCGTGGAGATGGAAGTGGAGATGGCGCTTGACGACGCTCAGGATCGCATAGAAGAAGCCGTCGACTACGATTTCCTCAGGCTGGAGATCTCGAAGCTCGTGGCGGAGCGGCGCTACAATCTTCAGGAAACGCTCTGCCGCGACATCCTTGGCATCCTGAAAGGCCACGTTCGGGTACGCTCTGCAACGGTGTGCACGCGCAAGCCCGACGTCTATCCAGATGCTCGTGCAGTCGGCTGCAGGGTAGAGTACAGACGCTAGGCTGGCGGACGCGGCATGGAATTCGAATACCCGCATCCTGCCAGCGGGTCAGCACGTTGAACCGACAAGGTGAAGAAAGGGCGGAAGCCATGAATGCACAACAGACGAAGGCTCTGCCCCGGATTGCCGACGCAGAGGCAGGGCTTCGCCACGTCTTCATTCGGGATCTGCAGATCCAGACGGAAATCGGGATCACCCCGCACGAGCGGCATGTTCCGCAGCGGATCATCATCAACGTGGACCTGGCGGTTCGCGATATCCCGGTGGAACATTCCGATCGCTACTCCGACGTGGTCTGCTACGACCAGGTTACCCAGCGGGTACGGGTACTGGCGGCCGAGGGGCACGTGAACCTGGTGGAGACGCTGGCAGAACGCATTGCCTCGGCCTGCCTCGAGGACCCGCGCGTCACGATAGCGCGGGTACGCATCGAGAAGCCGGACATCTTCCCTGATTGCGCAAGCGTGGGCATCGAGATCGAACGTACGCGCAAGCGCTGAGGACCCGGCAAAGGGCTACTGACCGGCGAGGGCCGTGACTAGGCCGCCGGCAATTGCCATATTGACGGCATGGTAAGGCAGCCGACAGCAATTATCGCCGAACGTGCCGAAACTCCCGAATTGAATGACGGGCCGGGTATCGCACCGTCCGAGGAACGCCCTGTGCGTTCGCAAGGTCCGGAGGTGATCCGCCGTCACGCGCGCACGGCACCGTCCCGTCCAGGTGTCTACCGCATGCTGGGTGCGAACGGCGAGGTGCTCTACGTCGGCAAGGCTCGCAACCTCAAGAAGCGCGTACAGAGCTACACCCGGCTGATTGGCCACACGACCCGAATCGCGCGAATGATCGCCGAGACGGCGAGCATGGAGTTCATCACCACGGCATCGGAAGCCGAAGCGCTGCTCCTCGAGGCCAACCTCATCAAGAAGCTGAAGCCGCGCTACAACATCAGCTTCCGCGACGACAAGTCGTTCCCCTACATCCTGATTGCACGCGATCATGCCGCGCCGCAGATCCTCAAGCATCGTGGTGCCCGCAACCGCAAGGGGGAGTATTTCGGCCCGTTCGCGTCTGCCGGTGCGGTCGATCGCACCATCAACGCGCTACAGCGGGCGTTTCTCCTGCGCTCATGTTCCGATGCCGTGTTCGAGAGCCGGACGCGGCCATGCCTGTTCTACCAGATCAAGCGCTGCAGTGCCCCTTGCACCGGCGCGATCTCGCCTGAGGATTATGACAGGCTGGTCAACGAGGCGCTCGACTTTCTGGGCGGCAAGAGCGACCGGGTCCGGCAGAAGCTCGTGAAACTGATGGAACGGGCGTCGGCCGCCCTCGATTTCGAGCAGGCAGCGGTCTACCGTGACCGGCTTGCAGCCTTGAGCCACGTCCTTGGCCATCAGGGCATCAATCCGAAGACCGTCCAGGAAGCCGATGTGTTCGCCATAGCCCAGGAAAGCGGTCAGACCTGCATCCAGGTCTTCTTTTTCCGGGCCGGCCAGAACTGGGGCAACCGTGCGTATTTCCCGCGGACGGACAGGAGCCATGGCGAGGCCGATGTACTAGAGGCCTTCCTCGCCCAGTTCTACGACGACAAGCCCTGTCCGCGTCTCATCCTCTTGAGCCATCCCTTGCCGGGGCAGGATCTGGTCGCGGATGCGTTGTCGGTGAAATCCGGCCGCAAGATTACCATTGCCGTTCCCGGTCGTGGCGAAAAGCACGATCTGGTCCAGCATGCGCTGCTCAACGCCCGCGAGGCGCTGGCCCGGCGCATGGCCGAATCGGCTTCGCAACGGCGTCTTCTCGAGGGCGTCGCCGAGGTCTTCGGCCTCGACAGCCCGCCGGAACGGATCGAGGTCTATGACAACAGCCACATCCAGGGAGCACTGCCGGTCGGCGCGATGGTCGTCGCTGGCCCGGAGGGCTTTCTCAAGAGTCACTACCGCAAGTTCAACATGCGTTCGGCCGAGGCCCGTTCCGGCGACGACTACGCCATGATGCACGAAATGCTGACCCGGCGGTTTGCCCGCCTCATCAAGGAGGAAGGGGCACGCGGCGAGGATGCAGGGCAGGATGCCGGCGCGGTGTCGCCGTGGCCCGATCTGGTCCTGATCGATGGGGGCGCAGGTCAGTTGTCCGCCGCACTCAAGGTGCTCGATGAACTCGGCATTTCCAATATTCCCGTCGTAGCCGTCGCCAAGGGCCCGGACCGCGATGCCGGCCGCGAACACTTCCACATGCCAGGCAAGCCGCCGATGATGCTGGAGCCCCGCGATCCGGTCCTCTATTATGTCCAGCGGTTGCGCGACGAGGCGCATCGGTTCGCTGTCGGCAGCCACCGGACGAGGCGGCGAAAGACCATAGGCGTGTCTCCGCTCGATGAAATTGCAGGCATAGGAACGACCCGCAAACGCGCATTGCTGCGGCATTTCGGTTCTGCCAAGGCCGTAAGCAGGGCCAGCGTGCAGGATCTTGCCGCCGTGGAGGGTATCAGCGTCAGGCTCGCCCAACTCATTCACCAGCATTTTCACGAGGGCGCGGGGTGAGCCACGCAACCAATCAGGAGCTGAAGTCCAAGACGCGGGAGGGAAACACGCGCCGAGCGGTGCTGACCAGCCTGCCGAACATCCTTACCTACGGTCGCATCTGTGCCGTTCCGGCCCTGGTTGCCTGCTTCTACTTCGAAGGACACGCGGCGCGCTGGGTTGCTCTCGCCATTTTCATCACGGCGGGCATCACCGACTTCTTCGATGGGTACTTGGCCAGATTGTGGTCGCAGCAGTCATCGCTCGGCCGCATGCTTGATCCCATCGCTGACAAGCTGCTGGTTGCCGCTACACTGCTGATGCTGGCGGCCGACGGAACGCTCGCCGGTTACACCCTGTGGGCAGCGGTCATCATCTTGAGCCGCGAGGTTCTGGTATCGGGCCTGAGGGAGTTTTTGGCGGAACTGCAGGTATCGGTACCCGTCAGCCAGCTTGCCAAGTACAAGACCACCATTCAGCTCGTGGCGATCGGTTTCCTGCTGGTGGGCGAGGCAGGCGACCAGGTATGGCCCTACACCACCATCACCGGCCTCACGGGCCTGTGGGCAGCGGCCTTACTCACGATCTACACCGGATATGATTATCTACGAGCCAGCTTCGCCTATTTTCTGGAGCAGCGGCAATGAAGGTTCTGTATTTCGCGTGGGTTCGCCAGAAGACAGGCAAGGCCGAGGAAGTCATCACGCCGCCAGAAGACGCCGAAACCGTTGCCGACCTGATCGACTGGCTGAAGGCGCGCGGTCCCGAGTACGCCCACGCGTTTGAAGACCTCAGGACCATCCGGGCCGCAGTCGATCAGACGCACAGTCGTCTCGATGCATCGATCCGCGGTGCCCGTGAAGTCGCCTTCTTCCCTCCGGTAACCGGGGGCTAGTCGGTATCGGGAGCGACGGACCATTACCGGAGACGGCGCTAAGCAAGTTAAAGTTCCGGATTTTTGAGTTGTATCGGTTAGATACACGGAACATTGGCATCTTAACCTCTATCATAACGCATCCGGGGTTCTATCATAACGCTCGCCGTTGCTTGATTTTCCAAGGGATTTTAGTAACACTCTCAACATGAGATGCGGCATCTCACCCATCCGCTTGCGCGAGGTGCATCATGCAGATACCTGCCGACGTGAAGCGCAAAATTCAGACTCGAGCGGCGCAGGAATGGCCGGGCGACTACTCGATGCAGGTTCATGTCATTAAGGAGCAATCCGAAGCCTATTTGCGACTGACGAGCTTTTCAGCAAGGGATCACACCGACGAAATAACCACGAACTGTCTTGCTAAGGCGACCTCCGACTGGCCGACAGACTACTACATGCAGCTCTATACTTTCGAGCAGCAAATGCAATCGGCCCGTGCATTCCTTGAATTTCACGATCCAGCGGTTCCCGGCTATGTCCTCGAAGAAGTTAGGGCAATGGCAATTTCAGAATGGCCAGGCGATTACGAAATGATGCTCCACACCCTCAAGACACAGATTGAGGCATGGATCAGCATCCACGGTTAGGAAAACGAACGGTCTCCGGGACGCGCTGCCGGAATATTAAGCGTTCGAACGGCGTGTAGACCAACTCCCTCAATTCCGGACGATTCGGTGCGAGCGTGCCAGCGCCTTGGCGAGTTGTTCGTCCCGCCCATAGATATCCTTGCGGAAATGGACGCTCATGTCCTTGTTCACCCATGCGGTGAGATAGGTGATGTGCACCGGAATGGGGCGCTTCAGACGGACCACGCGGCGTTCCGGTGAAGCGAAGTAGGCATCGACCTGCTCGCGGCTCATCCCGTCGAGGCCGAGGATCACGCGCGCGAGTTCCTGCGGATCCTGTACCCTGATGCAGCCATGGCTGAAGGTGCGTGTCGAACGTGAGAACAGGCCCTTGGCCGGCGTGTCGTGAATGTACACGTTGAACTTGTTGGGGAACATGAACTTTACCTGTCCCAGAGCATTCCATGGCCCGGGGTCCTGGCGCATGGAATAGGGGACGCTGCCGGAAATCGCATTCCAGTTGACGGCGTAGGGGTCGACCTCTCCCGAAGCCGCGAAGATGCGAATGTTCTGGCGCTTGAGATATCCGGGATCCCGCTTCAGCTCAGGCAGGAATTCGTTGCGCGCGATCGACGGCGGCACGTTCCAGTACGGGTTGAACTCGAGGTATTCCAGTGTTTCCTGGAATACCGGCGTGCGGTGGTATGGCTTGCCAACCACCGTCAGTGCCGTGTGGATGGTTCGTTCGCGATCACCCTCGAGCTTCACGACCTTCAGATACTGGTCCGCGAGGTTCACGAACACGTGCGGGTCGCCGAGATCGTCGGCCATCCAGCGCCGCCGCTCCATGTTGAGCCGGATCTGTTCGATCCTGTGCTCGATCGGGACGTTCATTTCCGCCAGTGTTGCCGGGCCTATCACCCCGTCCTCGTCGAGTCCGTGGCGGTACTGGAAGTTCTTCACCGCGGCGACGATCACGCCGTCGTACACATCCCCGACCTCGCTGTCGGGATCCAGATCCCCGCCTTCGATCAGTCGCTGCCGGATTGCGGGCAGGCGGGCATCGCGCATTCCCGGTTTCAGTGTTTCGCCATCGGGAACGATCGTCCAGCCACCCATCTTGGCCTGCTGCCGCAATTCGGCGAGCTTGACCTTCAGACGGTCGTAGCGGGGGGTCTGCGGTGCCAGGCTCGCAACGAACGGAGCAATGTCGTCGGCAACCTCGATCCCTTCCAGCAGGTTCAGGGCGCCTGTCGATTGCGGAAATACGTGCACCTCGCTGTTGACCTCGTTCGGCTCGACGCGGCCGGCGCTCATGTCACGTCCGAAGTCGAGCAGGCCGCGCGTCAACAGGATCTCAAGCTCCGCGAGTGCACGCGGATCGCGGCTTGACATGCGTGGCTCGATGTCGCTCACCCGGTAGTCTTCCGGTACCAGTCCATCTCCATCGCTGCTCTTGATCACATCGAGGAAGTCGTGCGCCTTGTGCTTGGGACCGCTGTCTCGCACCCACATCGGCGTGTAGTTCCGCTCCTCATAGAAGGTGAACACCTGCACCAGACGGTCGTCGTCGTCCTCCAGTCCGATTACCACTTCGCCAGTTTCGATGATCTTTTCCAGTTCCCGCGCCACGAGCTTCGGGTTGTCCTGGGCGGCAACGGGCAGTACGTCAGGCGTGCAGAGCAGGAAGACTAGTGCGAGAACGGGAGTGCACCACCGCATTGGTCGGTCTCCGGGATGGATTCGGTTTGGCGCAGTCTAACCGGAGCCGGGAAAGAACATAAGGGAGTTTGGCACGCCGGGACCGCGATCAGGTCCCTGGCACGTAGCGTTGCAGGAGGACCGTCAGGCCGAAACCGGCGGCCGCTATTACCGCCCACCACAGATGGCCCGAAGCGGCGATCAGCATGGAATCCACGAGAGATATGCCCGCAATGAGCGTCACGACCGCCATCGGCACGGTGCCGCGGGCGCCTCGGACCAGAATGTGCACCGCGTATACCACGACGACCACGAGCGCGACCCAGAACGGCAGGACCGTGACGTCGGTGAAGACCAGCCACATTCCGTACATCAGCGGCACCGCCAGCAAAACTAGCGGCCACAGGTTCTCCACGCGCGCCAGTGTTTCCTGCCTCGCTGCATAGCTGAGACCGATGAGATGGCAGAGCAACATCGCAGCGCCGAACCACAGGGCCTCGGGCAACGTGTCGGCCACACTGTAGCCCGCTATGACGTAGACCAGAACGCGGCACAGTCCCATCACCACCGTGCTCAGGGGATTGGCCTTGTGCCACCGGTCGTAGATGACAATTGCCGCGGCGAGGGCGAGGCCCGCGAGGACCGGCGGGCTGCCGGTGCCGCCAGCTGGAACGTATCCGACGACAGCCAGCAACAGGATGTGTGTTGCGAGCAGTGCTAAGCCGATCGCGAATACCGCGTTGCGGCTTGCCTCGCCCGAGGGGATCGGCCGATGCGGACGTTCGAGGGCATCCACCTCGGCATCGAAGGCGTCATTGAGATACATGCCGCCGACATAGGCGAGCGACACGGCGACTAGCGTGCCAGCCAGTCGCCAGTCGGCAACGGCATGGCCGGACAAGACCATGCCGGCAAGCACGTTGGTCCAAACCGTGGGCAGGTTCGAGACACGGCCGAGCCGCAGAGCAACCGCGGGTCTCATTGGGAAAGCTCGTGCCTGACCCATTGGAGCTCGCGCGCGATAGCCTCCGATACCCCGCCGGTCTTGTATCCCTCCGGCAGGACCTCCCATGTGTAGGTTTCGACCTCAAGATGCGGTGAGATCGGGCGATGGCGGTGCAATCTCAGTACCTCGCGCAGGAAGGATTGCGTGGTCGAGAATGCTTCCGTTTCCGCAAGGAATATCGGCAGGTGGAAGTGGACTCGCCATTCCGTACCCGTTGCCCTGTCTGCCTGCGACAACGCGTCGGCCAGATCCTGGTAGCGCCTCATGCCCTGCACGCCGCTCTCGACCACCTGATGCAGATAGGTTGGCTCATCGAATGACGAGAGCTGCCTGACGGCATCCTCGTTCACGTTCGGGATCCGCAGGGCCGAGCTCAATTGAAGCTTGCTGACCTCAATACCGGCACTCCGCAGAGCATCCAGGCTTTCGCTCGGATCCTCGAATTCGACTGCCGCATGGCAGACGTCGTAACACACACCGAGATGCCGCCTGAGGGCCTCTTCAGCCACTGCCCCGGAAAGCCCGGTACGCTTGCCAAAGCCCGCCACCGCCGTACGCGAGTAGAGGTGGTCTTCGAAAAACCGAACCGTTTCCGAGATGGTCTCAAGCAGGCAACATGGTTCCGGTTCGAGCGCCAGTGTCACGGTCCGGCCGGTCTCCTCCGCAAGTCGCGCAAGGTGTACCGCCTGGTCGATCAGGTTGTCCACGATGCGTCCGATGCGTCCGTCCGCCCAAGGCTTGAACGTTCCGGGAACCGTGCTGATGCTGCCGTTGCAGTCGGGCGATAGCAGTTTCACGAGCAGTTCGGCCAAGCATCCGGTATAGGCCCGCCGCTCGGGCGTGGCCCAGTCTGGAGCGTAGACCTGTTCCTTGACCCGTGTCCCGTGGAAGGCGCCGTAGGGGAAGCCGTTTATCGTGAAGACATAGGTCTCCGTCGCTTCGAGCAGTGCCTGCAGTGAACCGAAGGCATTCGGCATGGCGAGCTCTTCCGCGGAAGCGGCTGAAAGCCTGAGGCCTACACCCATTGGCGCATTCGGCGACACTGCTGCCTTGATTGCTGGCAGATGGCGAGCGAGAGCGTCTCGCGTCTCGGCCCAGGACTCTGCCGAATGGATATTGGTGCAATAGGTGAGGTGCTGGACTGGACATCCACCTATGCGCATCAGCTGTTGTGCCTCGCCCGCAGCCAATCGAGCGCCTGCACGATCAGTTCCTCGCGCATCTCGTGGACCTCGACACCCACGCCCGGCGCCGTGAGCAGCGTGAGTGTCAGCTCGCCGCCGAGGTGTTCGCGAAATTCCTCGAGCCCGGAAAGCACCGCATGCCGTCCGTCCGGCGTCTTGCGGTCGAGAGCCGGATGCCAGCATTTGAAGCCGAGATGTTCGAGCAGACAGACGACCCGCAGGTCGACCCCGGGGTCGAGGAGACCGGCAAGTACGGAGTAGCGGGTATCAAGCGCGATGCCGATTGCGACCGCCTCGCCATGGCGAAGATGATAGCGTGTCAACACTTCCAGCCGGTGCGCGGCCCAGTGGCCGAAATCGAGAGGTCTCGCATTGCCGGTCTCAAACGGATCGCCGCCGCGTGCGATCTGTTGCATGTGCAACTCCGCACAACGGCGGATCATGTGCCTCATGGCAGAGCGCTCGAAAACCACGAGATCGTCGGCGTGACGCTCCAGCCACTCGAAGAACTCCGCGTCGCGGATCAGCGCCACCTTTACCGCCTCCGCCATGCCCGCGATCTTGTCCCGTGGCGGCAGCGTGTCGAGCAGATCGAGGTCGTTCACCACCGCGAAAGGAGGAGCAAACGTACCGACGAAGTTCTTCTGGTCGTACAGGTTGACCCCGTTCTTCACCCCGACGCCGGAGTCGTTCTGCGACAGAACCGTCGTCGGTACCCGGACGTGACGGATCCCACGGTGCGTGGTGGCCGCCACCAGTCCGACGGCATCGAGCAGGGCACCGCCACCGATACCAATTACGAACGAGTGACGATCGAGGTGATGGTCGAACAGCATTCGCTGCATCTGTTCGACGAAATGGAGTTCGACCTTCACCCGTTCGCCGCCGGGGATCGGGATAGGCGCTGCAACGAGGCTCATCCGCTCGGCGTGCCGTGCCATGTAGTCGGTGATCTCGCCTGACAACGAAGGCCGGGCGGCGAGCAGTCCGTCATCGACAAAGACGATGCAGCGATGGCACTTGGCCGGTTCCAGGCGCGACACAGCCTCGGCGAGAATCGGGTTCTCCGGGTCGAACATCCGCTCGGTGAAGGCCACCGGGAACGCGTACTCCACGGCGAAGCGCTGGCACTCCACCGTCGTGCCGAACCGACTGTCAGTCGGCAAACCCTCTGTGGCACCCATGAACCATCTCCAATGACGCCCCGGCTCGTGAAACATTTTGCGAGCCTGCTGGTTCAACTATATGCTGTAGCTGACCGGAGACAATCATCCGGTCCGGTCTGGCAGAGGAATCGAGCGCATCATGCGCTATGTCACGGCCACCTTCTTCCTAGTCATGCTGCTGTTTGCAGTGCTCCAGTACAACGATCCCGACGGTCCGTTCTGGATGCTTGCGTATGGCATACCGGCAGCATGGGCAGGCCTTGCCACCGTCGCTCCGGACAGGCTCCACGGCACCGTCATGCGCAGCCTTCTCGCCGGCAGCCTGATCACCTTCATTGCTGCGACCTTCGTGTTCTGGCCAACTACCGCAGGTTGGTGGCACACTGACGTTTGGTGGAACGACGAGCCGGCACGCGAAGGCATGGGCCTGATGCTGTCGACGTTGATGATTGCGGTGGTCGCCATGATTGCTTTCTCCGGCAGAGGTCGCGTCAGGAACCGGACAGCCGCCGGATCGTTGTCTCGTTCGGCGCCACGGGAGCGCCGAATATAACTGTTCCGTACCCGGATATTCCGGCAAACATGGGAGGACGACATGAAGTGGTGTACGAGTTTGTGCGGCGCCGCTGCTCTGGTGCTGTTCACCTCCTTGGCGAGCGCACAGGAAGTTCCTCAAAGCAACGATCAGGTGGCTGAGCCGGGTGGCACGATCCCCGGCAATCCGCAGATTGCTCTGGTGAAGGTGGCCGAAGGTTTTGCCGACCCGGTGGGTGTCGCGGCCGCCGGCGACGGGTCCGGCAGACTGTTCGTGGTCGAACGCGCCGGCCGTGTCCGCGTCGTCGACAAGGACGGGAACGTCCAGGAGCAACCATTCCTGGATCTCACCAACATCAATCCGCTCGGTTCGGACGTGCAGACCGGGTTTGTCGAGCAGGGGCTCTACTCGATCGCCTTTCACCCCAACTTCAGTGAGAACGGCTACTTCTTCGTGCACTACGCGTCGTTGCCGTTCAATGGCGACGGCATGATCGTGCGGTTCCAGGTCGATCCCGAGAGTCCGGATTCGCTCACGCCCGAACGCACCAACGAAACCGCCAAGGTGATCATGCGGATCGAGCAACCGTACTACAACCACAACGGTGGCACGATCGCTTTTGGTCCCGACGGATACCTCTACATCACCTCCGGAGATGGCGGCTGGGAGGGCGATCCGCTCGAGGCCGGTCAGGACCTCAGCACGCGCCTGGGCAAGCTGCTCAGGATCGACGTCGACGTGGACGACGACAACAGGGCTTACGACATTCCTCCCGACAATCCGTTTGTCGAAGCCTCGAAGGAACGTCTCATGGTCCTCTTCGGCATCACCGAGGAGGAATTCGGACGGATCAAGGTCAGGGCCCTGCCGGAAATCTGGGCTTATGGCGTACGCAATCCCTACATGATCCACTTCGATCCCGAAACCGGCGATCTCTATATTGCGGACGTCGGCCAGAACCACTGGGAAGAGATCAACTACCAGCCAGCCGACAGCAGAGGCGGTGAAAACTACGGGTGGGCAAAGCGCATGGGAACGCACTGTCACCCGCTGACTGGCGAGGAGGGTCTCAACTGCGAACCGTTCGGCGTTCTTCCGGCGGCTCAGTACCCCCATCAGACCGCGTATCCGGGAGGCCCGGAACTCGAGGATGGATGGGGGTGCTCCGTCCAGGGGCTTGGCGTCGCGAGGTATGGCGGAATGGACGGCGTGTATCTGGCCGGCGACTGGTGCTCGGGCCGGGTATTCGGCCTCGCCTGGGATGGGTCAGCCTGGCAGTTCCAGGAACTCGTCCAGACAGACCTCCAGTTCACGGCCGGAAATGTCGGTGAGGATGGAATGGTTTACGCGGTGAGTGCGAACAACTTCTATCTCGCCGATCAGGGTCCTGACCAGAACCCGCCGGGGGCGCTGTGGCGCATCACACCGGCTGACCAGGTCCCCGAAGGAGCGGAAACTGCACGCACGGTTCAACCGCAACAGTGACCTTCAGGCGTTTACCTGTTCACGCCTCGTCCACTCACGAAGACGCCCCGCGCCGGGTCGCGGCGCGGGGCCGTTACAGGCAGATGCATCATGAAACAGTTGGTCGGCAGTCTGGTACTTGTCGCCGCTCTTTGCGCAGGTGCCGCAATCAACGCGCAACAGGGCGGAACGGATGCGGAATCTTCCTCGACTGAAGGAGCAGAAATCGTCTTCCGGCATGCTCTGGATGGCAAGCCTCTCGACATGAATTTCCGGCCCGACCAGCAGATCACGCCTGCCGTCGAGGAATTTCACCGTACCGCCGAGAACCCCTATTCGGGTGACGAACAGGCAATCGCTAAGGGCAAGCCGCTCTATGAACGGCTTTGTGCCGCCTGCCATCTTCGGGATGGTACCGGACGGATAGGCCCCAATCTTGTGGATGACCACGTCAAGTATCCCCAGGTCGCGACCGACAAGGGCATGTTCGAAGTCATCTACGGAGGCGCGGCCGGCGCCATGCAGGCGTTCGGCCGCCGGATCGACCAGGACCAGATTCTGAAGGTAATGGCCTATCTGGAAACGTTGGGCGCCTCCGATTAGGCCCGTCAGGCGAGCGAGACGGCCACCGCGTGGGGGCCCTGCTCGCCGTGCATTTCATTGAACCGGACTTCCGTTCCCACCTCCATCCGTTGCCAGTCGTCGCCGGTCGCGCTTTCCCGACGGAAAAAATACTCTTGACCGTCTGCTGCCGCGATAAAGCCGTAGCCCTGATCCGCAAACAGCCTGACGACCGTGCCACGACGCTTGTTCGGATGATCCTTCGTCAGATGGGGCTCGAGCTTCCGCGTGTGATCCTCGAGCTGACGCTGGGCCGCATTGAACGCGTCACGAACGGCAACCAGAACGTCCTCGTGGGCATCGTCGTCGCCGGGCTGCCGGTTGACGATGATCTGTCCCCCGGGAACAACGATGTCCAGACTTACGTGAAACTGCTTGCCCTTCCGCCCGCTGCGATGCGGCAACGCCACGACCACCCTGCAGGACGTGATGCGATCGTGGAATTGCTCCAGCTTTGCGATCCGTTCACGAATGTGTTCCGTCAGCCAAGGCGAAGGATCCACGTTCTGGTAGACGATCTGGGGTTCAGTTTCCACGACACCACCTCCTTCATCGAACACTCCGGTCCGATCGCCGGAGCCGATCGCGCAACGAGCCAAGGACGCGCCCGGTTCCTCGCTGCCGAAGGGTCGAGCCTGTGCGAAAGTCCATGGTCACGATCCTTCGGTCAGTCGTGCCGACCCAGGAGACATTCCGATCCTGCCTTCTGATATGGCGCCACAATTTTGCATCGGCAAGCCAAGCGGATGATCTTCGAGGGTCTGAGAAGTGTGGCAACTGCAAGCAGTCCTGCCGCCGTACGGAAGTCGCAGTGCGCCGGTCAGGCTTCGGCAATGCAGGCCAAGCCATTCGCTCGAGGAGATCGATGCATGATCACCTGGCACGACATGGCGGTGTGGGAGTTCTGATGCTTGACAATTGCGGGCTTTGCGGTTTCAGATATTAATACTGTGTATCGCATATCGAAACAAATTGGGAGCAGCAGGAGGGAACGGATGACTGTCCTGAGAACAATCGTGGCATTGATGGTGCTGTCGATGGCTTGGCCGGCCATGGCGGCAGATACCTTGCTGAGATTCGGCCATGCGGCTTCGTCGCGGCATCTCTTCCACGATGGCCTCGAGATGTTTGCCCGCGCCGTGGCGGAAAAGACCGGTGGTGCGGTCGAAATCCAGGTTCATGGCGACCGTCAACTTGGCGACGACAAGCAGCTCCTTGAGGGCGTCCAGCTGGGCACGATCGATGGTGCACTCGTGTCTTCGCCCACTTTCCCGCTTGCCGCCGGAGCCGAGGCCATATCGGCGCTGCAGCTGCCTTTCCTCGTGACCTCTTATGACCAGATGGCCGACTTGCTTACGTCGGAAGTCGCCCAGAAGATGCTGGACAGTCTTTCCGAGAAGAACATGAAGGGGCTGGGCTTCTACGAGGCCGGTCTGCGGCATTTCCTCAGCCGGACCAAGCAGGTTCGGACAATCGAGGACTTCAGTGGCCAGAAGACGCGTATTGTACCGATCCCTCTGCACAAGAGGACCTGGGAAGCCGTTGGCGCCAACCCGATAGGCATGGCCTACGGCGAAGTCTATTCGGGGCTTGAGACCGGCACCATTGATGCCGTGGAAATCAATCTGTCCTCGATACAGACCGAGAGCCTTTACCAGAACGCCAAGTACGTGACCCTCACCGGCCATTATTTCTGGCCGGGTGTCGTGGTCATGAATCAGGCGAAGTTCGACGCCCTGCCCGAGGACGTGCAACAGGCAATCGTCGAGGCGGGCCATGAGACGATCCGCATGCACTACGAGCATGCGAGGAATCAGGAAGACGAGACCGCCGAGTTCCTGAAGTCCCAGGGCGTCACGATCGGCGAGCTCGAGGACCTCGAGACGATGAAGGAACGGATGGAACCGATCCTCGAGGAATGGGCCGGCAAGGACCCGCTGATCCGGGAGTTCATCGATCTCGCCCGACAGGGATCGTGAACCGATGGGTGACAAGGTACGGGTATACCGCTGGACCGAGTTGCCCCGCGAGCAGGTCCGCCCCGGCGTCAGCCGGGCGGGCTTTCGCGGTGACAATGCGCTGATGGTGATGAACTGGCTCGAGCCTGGAATGGAGGTCAGGCCGCATTCGCACCCGTTCGAGCAGCTGGCCTTCATTGTCGAGGGTCGGGTACGCTTCACCGTCGGGGATGAGGTCGTGGAAGTGGGCGCCGGCGAGGTGCTGCGCATTCCGCCCGACGTGGTCCACTCCGGCGAGGCAATCGGGGGTACTGCTCTGAACCTCGATGTCTTCGCTCCGGTTCGTGACGACTATCGGCACCTGACCGCCTACCAGGAGCCGGACTTCGAGAAAGAAAAGGGCTGAATTTACTTACCCGTATCCGTGCGACGCTTCCGTGCGGGACGCGGACTGCCAGGGGCAACCGTCTCCTGCCAGGCGGCAGTTCCGAGTTCCGGTCGGCAAGCGTCGCCACATCCGCTGCGACGACTTTCCGGACCACCAGCGATAGCAACCGGAATCATTCCGATGGAAGCCAGAGCGCTCTCACGCCTCTACGCCAGTACGATGCGGCATGTCCTGGCGACGATGATGTCGGTCCTGCTTGCCGTCATGCTGCTCCAGGTGATTGCTCGTTACGGATTCAATTCTTCGCTCATCTGGGCGGAAGAGCTCTGCCGCTATCTTCTCATCTGGCTCTCGTTCATTGCCTGCGGCGTTGCCTACGCCAGGGGTGAGATCGCCGCCGTCGAACTGCTGGAACGCTCTCTGCCGGCACTACTCGCCCGCATCCTGCTGATCTTCAGAAACGTCCTGATTCTCGGCCTGCTGGGACTTCTGGTATACTACGGTCTACGCTACGCCGAACTGAGCGGAAGCCAACCAATTCCCGCTCTCGGTTTCATTCTTCACGACCTCTTCGGCATTTCGAGCCGCGCCCCGATCACGGTCTTCTGGGTCTATGCCGCGCTGCCGATCGGCATGGCCATTCTTGCAGTTCACGTGGCGGCCCAGACAGTTCGCTGCCTGCGTGAATTGCTCGCCGCGAGAACAGCAGGAGACAGCCCGTGACAGTCTACCTGATCGGCTTCGGCGTCTTTCTCGCCATCGGCATACCGGTCGCACTCAGCCTCGGGCTGGCGTCGCTGCTCTACCTCCTGGTCTCCGGCAATCTCAATCTCATGCTGGCGTTCCCGCAGCGCATGATTGCCGGGATCGATCAGTTTGTCCTGCTCACCATCCCCTTCTTCATCCTCGCCGGCAACTTGATGAATGCCGCAAACCTGACCCAGCAGATTGTCCGTTTCGCCCAGCTCGTCGTCGGCCGCGTCCGTGGCGGTCTTGCCGCCGTCAATGTCGTTGCAGCCATGATGTTCTCCGGAGTTAGCGGCGCCGCCACGGCAGAAGCCGCGGCGCTGGGCGGCGTGATGATCCCGGCAATGGTCCGTGACGGCTACACGGCGCGTTATGCCGCAGCGCTCACCGCGGCGGGGGCACTGCTCGGTCCGCTTGTGCCACCGTCGCTTGCCCTCATCATCTACGGCGTGCTCACCGGCACCTCGATCGGCGATCTCTTTGTTGCTGGCATCGGCCCTGCCATGGTGCTGTGTGGCGCCTTGATCGCCTACGCGCTTTGGCGTGCCAGGCGCGAACAGCACCCGCTGCCGCCACCGCTGCCGCGCAGCGAGCGGCGCTCGGCAGTGATGGGGGCAATCCCGGCACTGATGCTCCCCGTGATCATTGTTGGTGGAATTCGCGGCGGCATCTTCACGCCAACCGAGGCTGCCGCGGTGGCAGCGGCATACGCGCTGATCGTCGGTGTTGTCCTTTACAGGACCCTGACCCTGCACCGCATCTGGCAATGCTTCTACGAAACGGCGAGCATGTCGGCGGGCATCATGCTCATCGTCTCAATGGCGAGCATGACGTCGTTCATCCTCAGTTTCGAGAATATCCCGCAGACCCTCGCCCGGGCCATCCTCGGCATTACCAGCGACCCGACGCTCCTGTTGCTGCTCCTCAATGTGTTGCTGCTCGTCATGGGCTTTTTCCTCGAACCCCTTGCAGCATTGATCCTGGCAATGCCCGTGCTCAGCGAACTGATTCCGGCGTCCGGTCTCGATCCGATCCAGTTCGGTGTCATGGTGGTGCTCAACCTGATGATCGGCATGATCACGCCACCAGTTGGGCTGTGCCTGTTCATCGTCGGCTCGATTGGCCGTGTCCCGCTCGACCAGGTGTCTTTGGCCGCCATTCCATTCATCATCATTTGCGTCGGCGTGCTGATGCTCGTCACCTTCGTGCCGGCGGTCTCGCTGTTCCTGCCGCAACTCATCCAGTGAGAGGTGACGCATGACGGCTGGAACACCCAAGATCACCAACCAGTCAACCCAGGTGGCTTTCCGCATCATCGAGTCCATGGCGGCGTCGAGCGAACCGCATCGGGTTACCGAGCTCTCCCAGTCGCTCGGGCTGCCGAAGGCCCGCGTCTTCCGTTATCTGCGCACTTTGATGTCGATGGGATACGTGCAGCAGGATGCGGAAACAGAACGCTATCGCCTGACGCTCAAACTGTTCCATCTCGGCCAGGCCATTGCCGACGGCACCAAGCTCCTGACCGAAGCCCGACCCGTCATGCTTCGCCTGCGCGACCAGACCTCGCACACCGTGACCCTGTCGCAGATCGAGACCGAGGGGATGCGGGTCCTCGATATTGTCCGCTACGAATCTCCGGTCGAGATCATCACCCGCCCGGGCACGCTCCTTGACTTCCACTGCTCTGCGCAGGGCAAGGTGGCGCTTGCATTCGGTCCCGACGAACTGTGGCAGACGGTACGACAGCGCCGTCTGAAGTCATGGACATCGCAGACGTCCATTGATCCCGATCGTCTCGCCCGCGAGATCGAACAGGTGCGCCAACGCGGCTGGGCAACGGCGCCGGAAGAGGTCCTTCCCGGTGTAAATGCCCTTTCCGCGCCAGTGTACGGCATGAATGCCGGCCTGGAGGCCACGATCACCATAGCAGGGCCGATCCAGGCAATCCCGCCGCAGCCCGCACCGCGCCAGATCGATGCGGTGCGGACGGCGGCACGCACGCTGTCGCTGAACCTCGGTTGCATGGAGTACCCGCATTGACCCGCTACGCCCTGGCCGTCGACATCGGCGGCACCTTCACCGACGCCGTGCTCCTGTCCGACGATGGCCGGAGTTACGTCGACAAGACACTCACGACCCACGACGACCTGCTTATTGGATTCTTTCGCGGTGTCGACTCCGTACTGAGCCGGGCGGGGCTGGCACCGCACCAGATTGACGATGTGGTCGTGCACGCGACGACGGTGGTCACCAACGCGCTGATCGAGCGCAAGGGGCCCCGGACGGCGCTTGTCCTGACCCGCGGGTTCCGGGACATACTCTATATCCGCGACGAGCATCGCTACGACATGTACGATCCGCAGATCGAATTCGCCGAACCGCTGGTTCCGCGGTCGCTCACCTTCACGCTCGACGAGCGGACTTACGCGGATGGAACGATTGCTCGCGGGGTCGATCCCGAGGAGGTCCGCGAGATCGTCTCGCGCTGCCGGGCCGAAGGCGTGGTGTCAGTAGCCGTGTGCCTGCTCAATTCCTACCGTAATTCCGAGAACGAGCAGGCGGTGCGACGGGTGTTCGAGGCCGAGGCACCGGACATCTACGTCTCGTTGTCAAGCGACGTGGCCCCGCAGATGCGAGAGTATCTCCGCGCCTCGACCGTCGCGATCAATGCGTATACCCAGCCGATTACCCGGCCTTACCTGACGGCTCTTGCAGAACGGTTGGCAGAACGCGGGTTCATCCAGAGACCGCTGATCATGCTCTCCAATGGTGGCGTTGTCGGCGCCGAAAGAGCCGGCCACCACCCGGTCCGGATGATCGAGTCCGGACCAGCCGCGGGCGCGCTCGTCGCAAGCTACTTCGCCCGTCAACGCGATATGGCCAACCTCCTTTCCTTCGACATGGGCGGCACCACGGCGAAGGCCTGTCTTATCCAGAACTTCGAGCCGCTGGTCAGCGGCACGTTCGAGGTCGACCGTCGTTACCGGTTCAAGCCCGGCAGCGGCATGCCCGTCACCGTACCGTCGATCGATCTCATCGAGATCGGCGCCGGCGGCGGCTCGATTGCACGGATCGATGCGCTCGGACTGCTGAAAACCGGTCCCGAAAGCGCGGGATCGGATCCCGGACCCGTCTGTTACGGTCGGGGCGGTACGGAGCCATGCGTGACCGATGCAGACGTGATCCTCGGTATCATCGATCCCGCGCGCTTTCTCGGCGGTGACATGACACTGGATGCCGAAAGCGCCCGCGCCGCCTTGTCGAGGCTCGGTTCGAATATCGGCCTCACCGCGGAACAGGCCGCCTGGGGCGTGTTCGAGGTCGTGTGTGAACAGATGGCATCCGCCGTGCGGGCCCACGCGACCGACCGGGGCATGGACTACCGAGGCCTGCCCATGCTCGCGTTCGGTGGCGCAGGACCGGTCCATGCGTGCATGGTGGCAGAACTGATCGACAGCAACATGGTCGTCTATCCGCCCCTCGCGAGCGTGCTGTCGGCCTTCGGAACGCTGGTAACCCCTGCCCGGATCGAACTCGTCAGAAGCCACGTCGTGACGCTCGACAGGATCGACTGGGACGCGGTCTCCGCCACCGTGGACGATCTTACCGAAGAAGGGAAGGCGGCATTGGTCGAAGCAGGCATGGAGCCGGCAGACATCATCTACCGCTTCGCCGCAGATATCCGATACCTCGGACAGCAGTCGGAGCTCCGGATCGCCTTTGACGAGGACCCGCGGATCGCCCGCGACAGCGCTGCGATCGCCGCGCGGTTCGAGCAGGAATACGTTGCCCAGTACGGGTTGAAGCTCGACGGAATTCCGATCGAAGTCGTTAACTGGCGGGTGACCGCAAGTGGTCCCGACAAGGATCGGGCGGCAGGCTCCATCGCCGCGACCGCCGGAACTCCGCGCGGGAGACGTTCCGTATTCCTGCGCGGAAATCCGGTCGAGGTTCCGGTGTACGAGCGGCGGGCGCTTGCACCCGGTCAGACGATCGAAGGTCCCGTCATCGTCGAAGAACGTGAAACCACGGTGTTCGTCCTGCCCGGCTGGGCGCTCAACACCGACGAAAGCGGGAGCCTCATTGCCCTGCGAAACGGAGAGGCAGCCTGATGGATAGCGTCGAGCTGGAAATCCTCTGGAGTAACCTCATCAGCATTGTCAGCGAACAGGCACGGGCGCTGCAGCGGATCGCCTTCAGCCCCATCGTCCGCGAAGCCGGCGACCTGGCCAATGCCCTGTTCGACCGCCGTGCGCGTATGGTGGCGCAGGCGGTGACCGGCACGCCTGGCCACATCAACTCGCTCGCCGCCGCCGCCCGCAACCTGCTGGCGCACGTCGACGCCGAGGCACTGCAGCCGGGCGATGTGCTGATCACCAACGACCCGTGGATGTCGGCAGGACATTTCTTCGACGTGACGGTCCTGTCGCCGATCTTTCGCAACGGCAAGATCATCGCCTATGCCGGTTCGACCATCCACCACACCGACATCGGCGGATATGGCATCGGCTCCGGTGCCCGCGACATCCATGAGGAAGGCCTGTGGATACCGGTCCTGAAGCTGTACGAGGCGGGCAAGCCCAACAAGACCCTGTTCGACATCTTGACCCGGAACGTCCGCACGCCCGATGCCCTGCTGGGTGACCTCGGGGCGCAGGTTTCCAGCGGCATGATAGCCGCGGAGCGTCTCAACGCGCTGTGCGACCGTTACGGTCTGGACGACATCGAAGCCCTGTCGGACGAGATCTGCACCCGCTCGGAAAACGCCACCCGCGAGGCCATCCGCAAACTGCCATCCGGGACATGGCATGGCGAGTCGCGCTTCGATGTGCCGGGCGGCGAGCTGATCGTGCTCAAGACCACGGTCACCATCGATTCAAAGGCCGGCGACATCCACATCGATTTCGCCGGTTCCTCCGGGGCGAGCCGGCGCGGCATCAACGTGGTAATGGCATATACGCACGCCTACTCCACGTTTGCGGTGCGCTCGACGCTAAACCCCGACTTGCCCAACAACGCCGGAAGCCTTGCCCCGATCAAGGTTTCCGCGCCCGAAGGGTCCATCGTCAACGCGCGATACCCGTCGCCGGTGAACGCCCGCCACGTGGTGGGCATGTATGTGCCCTTCCCGATCCTCAAGGCGCTTGCCCAGGTCGTGCCGGATCGGGTGGTTGCGGAGGGGGCGGGAGCGGTGTGGACCATTCAGATCAATGGCGAGGACTCGAGCGGCCGCCCCTTCACCAGTTCGATGTTCAACTATTCGGGGGGGATGGGTGCTCGCGCGACCAAGGACGGGCTGTCGGCGATCTGCTATCCAACCGGTGTCGCTGCCGTTCCCGTCGAGGTGCTGGAGGCGTCCTATCCCATCGTCTTTACCTGCAAGGAACTCGCGCTGGGAACGGGCGGTGCGGGAACATATCGCGGCGGCGACGGACAACGCATCGGCTTTCGTCTCCGCAGCGGAGCGCCCTGGGTGCTCAACGTGATCCCGAGCCGCCTCGCCACCCGAGCCGAGGGGCTGGCCGGCGGCGGCGACGGTGCGCCCGGCCGGTTCGAGATCAACGGCAAGCCCGTGGTGGATACGCGCAAGATGGACATGCAGCCCGATGATGTCGTGACCATGGTGACCCCCGGCGGCGGCGGCTACGGCCCACCGCCTGATCAGTGATCGGATTGCCCTGACTGCCTACCGAACAGCCGCATCAGGACGAAGTGGGTCGGCAGCATGATGACCAGGGGAATGACCACCATCTCGAGGCCGAGATAGACGAGCGGCGGCACGATCTGTTGCGGCTCGTTGGCGGGCCCGAAGACCCAGTTGATGTTTTCTTCTCGATCGGACCAGGCGTAGGCGGCGGCGAGCGCCGCCCACGTGACCAGAGTCTGCAAGGCGAACGCTCGCCGGTCGTAGCCGAGCTTCCACAACAGGTAGATCAGGGTCGGCGGCAACGCGAGGTGGAATCCCGAGAGCGCCCTCAGGTAGAGCGGGAGCTCGCCATCGAACATGTAGGCCGCCATGCCGGTCGTGTTGCCGCCCGCCAGAAAGTCGACTGCCCATGCGATTTCGAGCGGAAGTACTCCGACTGCCGGCATGCTGGCCAGCAGCCGATTGCCCAGGATAACCGCCAGCGCGGTGAGGACGAGGGCGATATCTGAAAGCCAAAGGTAGTTCTGCGGTCCGTAAGCATACCAGTAGACGACCCCTATCGCCGGCACCGCAGCCGCGTATCCAAGCTTCATCCAGACCGGAATTTTCCGATCCCGCCTGAAGGGTACGCGCAGATCGCTGGTCGCTTTCACATCCATTCAACTCGTTTGAAGAATCGCCGGCCCAACACCGGGGATCCTCTAGTCGGCTCACGGAAGTGTCCTGCCCCTCAACTTTGTGTGCAATATTGGCTTGGCACCGCAAATTTTGCAGACTAACCTGCGACTTGGGAGGGAGGTGTCTGGCCAATCAAGCCGGACTCTTGGCCCTCAGGGAGGTCAACCTCTGCCTTTTGATGATCGAACTCCGTCCCGTCGGGGGCCGGGGCGGGGCGGCAGTCAGGTTGAGTCAATCGGAGGAGTGACTTTGGCATGAATAAAAAATTGTCCCTTGGCGTATCTGCACTCGCAGCCGCCGGGTTTGCGTTGACTGCGTCCTTCTCGGCTGTCGCAGCCGAGACGAAGGGCCCGGTCACCGATGAAATCGGCGTGGTGGAGATCCCGCAGGGGGCGCCGATCGTCATAGGTGGCTACTTCGTGATCTCCGGTCCGGATACCGCCCTCGGCCTCGACGGTCAGCGCGGCGTCGAGATCGCATTCGACGACGTCGGCAACGAGATCGCCGGTCATCCGATCCAGTTCATCGTCGAGGATTCGCAGTGCAACGCCGAAGGTGGTCAGACCGCCGCGGCCAAGCTTGCATCGCTGCCCAACATCGTAGCCGTGGTCGGGCCCGCCTGCTCGAGCGCCGCAACGGTGGGTGCGCCGATCCTGTGGAAGGCAGGCATTGTCAGCGTCGGCACCTCGACAACGGCCCCCGCGCTCACGGCATCGGACCGCAAGCCCGACTACTTCGGGTTCATGCGGACCATCTATTCCGATGCCGACCAGGGACGCAACGACGCGGCCTGGTTCTACAACGAACTGGAATGCCGGACGCTGGCCACCATTCACGATGGCAGCCCGTACGCGTCTCAGCTTGCCCTGGCGGCCGCCAACTCGTTCAGGGAACTCGGCGGTGAGGTAGTGGCCGAGGAAGCAGTTGCCCCCACCGACGTCGACATGCGGCCGGTGCTTACAGGAATTGGTACAAAGAAGCCTTGCGTCCTGTACTTCCCCACCTTCGTTGCCGCGACTGCCCAGATCATTCGGCAGGCGCCAGACATCCCCGATCTGAAGGATACGCACCTGATCGGTGGCAGTGCCGTCCTCGCCCCGGGTCTGCTCGAAGCGGCCGGCGATGCGGCGGTTGGCTTCAGGCTCACCAACGTCGACATCTCGCCTGAAGTCATGGGCGAGAAGTATCCCGAGTTCGTCTCGAAGTATGAAGCCAAGTACGGCGAGGGACCGATCAACGCGTTCCACGCGCAGGCCTACGACGCCGGGATCATCGTCGCACGCGCCATCGAAGCCGTTGCCCAGAAGGACGAGAACGGAACGACCTACATCGGCCGCAAGGCCCTGCGGGACGAGCTGTTCTCGACGAAGGGCTACGACGGTATCAGCGGCCCGATCAACTGCAATGAACATGGTCAGTGCGGCGCCTTCAATTTCGCGGTCTACGAGTTCACCGACGGCGACCCGTCGACGTTCGAGACCGGCGTGAATCCGAAGAAGGTCTACCCGACGAAGTAATCGGGTTCTGTTGGCCCCCTGGCCGAATTTCCACCGGGTATCGGTTGCCCTCGCCGGGCAGCCGGTACCCGGTGAAGATACTCCGAAGTGTCGACCGCAAAATCACGAGTCTGATAGATGACGACAGAAACCGTGGCGCCTGTCCCAACCACGTCGCGTGCAAGGCTGTTTGCAAGCCTTGAGCGTATTACCCTCGTCGATGTCATCCTGTGGCTTCTGCGCGCGGGGATCCTGATTCTGGTGGTGGTCGGCACCGTTGCTACCCTGATCAAAGGCACCTACAGCCTCTCGCACTGGTTCGATTTCTTCATGTTCGGGCTGACCATCGGTGGCGTGTACGCGCTCATCGCGCTCGGCTACACGATGGTCTACGGAATATTGCGCCTTATCAACTTCGCCCATGGTGACATCACCATGACCGGCGCCTTTTCGGCCTATTTCCTTGCCCGCGGCCTCGACCGGTCGGGTTTCATGGACGCCCACCCGTTCCTTTCGACGGCGGCGATCATGGCTTTGTCGATGGGTGTTTGCACCGTGATTGCGCTCATCGTCGAACGTATCTGCTATCGCCCGTTCCGGCACGTGGCGACCCTCGCGCCGCTGATCTGCGCAATCGGCGCATCGTTCGTCCTGCAACACAGTTTCCGCGGCATGTTCGGATCGAACGTCCGCTCCTATCCCGATCCGGAATGGATGAAGGGCACCGTCGACATCCTTGGCGTTACGTTGCCTGTCGTTCAGCCGATCGTCATCGGCACCGCATTTGCCGCGATGCTGTTCCTCTACCTTATCGTCCAGAAGACCCGCATGGGCACCGCCATGCGTGCTGTCTCCGAGGATCGGGACGCCGCCGCCCTGATGGGCATCGACGCAAACAAGGTCATCATCTTCACCTTCATCCTCGGCGCATGCATGGCCGGGATCGGTGGGGTGCTTTACTGCTTCGTCTACAAGCAGATCTACTTCTTCACCGGGTTCCTGCCGGGCATCAAGGCGTTCAGTGCGGCCGTTCTCGGCGGGATCGGCAACATTCCGGGCGCCATGTTCGGCGGATTGTTCCTCGGCGTCATCGAATCGATCGGACCGCCGCTGTTCCTCGATGGCCTGAACATTCCTGCGCCTTACCAGATGCGCGATCTGATCGCCTTCACGCTGCTCGTCATGGTGCTGGTGTTCCGGCCGCAGGGGTTGATCGGCGAGGCGCTGGCAAAGAAGCGGGCCTGACGGCGTTCCGGCGCCGCAGGCCAGCCCGGCCACAAGGGAGAAGAAGAAAACATGGCATTCGAAGTCGTCGCCTCCAGCAGAGTGGATACCCGGAAGACCACGTCCTGGGGCTATGTCCGCTCGGCGGGTTTCCAGATCGGGCTCATCCTCTTGTTCCTGGCGATGGTGGGCATCCTGTCGATGTTCAACGCCCGACCGATCATCGTCGGATATCTCACCCTTGGCTATGCAACGCTCGGCATCCTGTTTCTCACGGCCGGCATCATGGTGGCCCGCGCCCGTGCCTTCCCTGACGTGACCCGGACGTTTCTGGGGGGCATGCTGGCGGGCACCATCGCCGCCGCGATGCTTGCGGTCATTCCGGCGGTAATGTCGGTGGTCAACCTGCGCTTCATCTTCGTTGCGCTGCACAAGCCGCTGTACGACATGCTGACCTTCACCTTCGCCTCGCCGGTGGTGGGCATAGCATGTCTGATCGTCCTTGGAGCGGCGCTCGGCGCCGCCGGTGTGCTTCTCATGCTGTTGCCGGAGCGTATCGGCGGGCCACTGTCCGCCGCCTTGATCGCTACCGGTCTGGCCGGTCTGTTCCAGGAACTGGTCCGGCCAGTGCTTGCAAGCAGCTGGGCCACCAAGTGGCTGCATGATCTGCTCTACACCTGGACCGGCATGCACCTTCAGGGGGCCATTACCATCTTCGTGATTACCGGCGCCGTAAGTCTCCTCTGGGTGCTCAATCGCGACCGTGCCCGCGCGGAGTGGAATACGCTGCCGCCGACGACCCGCCGCAACATCCGGTGGGGCTATCTGGCACTTGCGGCAATCGCGGCCGTGCTGTTCCCGCTCTATGCGGGGAACTTCATCGGTCAGGTACTGCTCATGGTGGGGCTGTTCATGCTGATGGGCATGGGGCTCAATCTCGAGGTTGGGCTGGCGGGCCTGCTCGATCTCGGCTTCGTCGCCTTCTATGCAGTCGGCGCCTACATGACGGCACTGCTCATGGCAGACAGCCCATTTGCCTTTGCCCAGTTGCCGTTCTGGATCGCCATGCCCATCGCGGTACTTACGGCTACGGCGGTCGGGGGATTGTTCGGCGTACCGGTGCTCAATGTGAGGGGCGACTACCTGGCTGTCGCAACACTGGGCCTGGGCGAGATCGCCCGCGTGATCGTGCTCTCCGATGCCGCAGCTCCCGTGCTTGCCGGCGCCGCAGGAATTCTTCAGATCCCGCGACCCGAACTGTTCGGCTTCGAATTCAATACGCCGGTGTCCCTCTTCTATCTGACACTCGTCGCGTCACTGGTCGCCGCCTATTTCGCATGGCGACTGCAGGACTCGCGGCTCGGTCGCGCGTGGACGGCAATCCGGGATGACGAGGATGTGGCTCAGGCCCTTGGCATCAACCTCATCCAGGTCAAGCTCCTGGCCTACGCCCTCGGTGCCGCCTTTGCCGGCCTTGCCGGATCCATATTCGCGGTGATGCTCGGTTCCATCTACCCGCACAGCTTCCAGCTGATCATCTCCATCAACATCCTGGCGCTCATCATCGTCGGCGGGATGGGCAGCCTTCCCGGTGTGGCCGTCGGCTCGCTGGTGCTGATCGGCCTGCCGGAAATGCTGCGCGAGTTCGGCGAGTTCCGGTTCCTGTTCTATGGCCTAGCCATTGTTGCGGTCATGCGAGTGAAACCGGAAGGGCTATGGCCATCGGCAGCCAAGCGACGCGAGATCGCACTGGACCAGGAAACCATGGCCGAGCAACAGGCACTCAAGAGCAGGGCTGGGTGATGACGGGAGCCGTATTGCTCAAGACGGAGCAGATGACGAAGCGCTTCGGCGGCCTCGTTGCCGTCGACAAGCTCGATCTCGAAGTCAAGGAAGGCACGATCCACTCGATCATCGGTCCGAATGGGGCCGGCAAGACCACGGTCTTCAACTGCATCATGGAATTCTATCCTCCCGATGACGGTCAGATCTGGTTCTCCGGCCATCGTATCGACGGCATCACGCCGGATCGGGTCGCCGCCGCCGGCATCAACCGCACCTATCAGAACATCCGCCTGTTCCGGAACCTCACGGCCATCGAGAACATCCTGGTGGGACTGCATCTCCATCTCAAGTCGACCTGGCTTGGAGCAGTCTTCAACACCCGGGCAACCCGTGAAGACGAAGCGAGGGCATTGGAAGAGGCCCGCAACATACTGGAGTTCGTCGGGCTGAAGGGTCGCGGCGATGCGATCGCGCGAAACCTGTCCTACGGCGACCAGCGTCGGCTCGAAATCGGGCGCGCGCTCGCCACCCGCCCCCGGTTGCTTCTTCTCGATGAACCCGTGGCGGGCATGAACCCGCGTGAAAGCGCCGAGATGGTCGAATTCGTGCGTCGGGTACGCGATGAACGCGGCGTCACGATCCTCCTCATAGAGCATTCGATGCGCGTCGTGATGGGCGTCTCCGACCGCGTCAGCGTGCTCGATCACGGGGTGAAGATCTCCGAAGGGACGCCCGCTGAAGTGCAGAGCGACCAGAAGGTGATCGAGGCCTATCTCGGTACCACTGACAGTTCGGTGCTCAAGTAGCAGGTAGAATACGAATGGCGCTTCTCGACGTACGGGATCTTCACGTCCACTACGGCAAGATCGAGGCCCTGCGCGGCATTTCGCTGGCGTTGGAGAACGATCAGATCGTCACGCTCATAGGAGCGAATGGGGCCGGCAAGACGACGATGCTCAGAGCCATCTCGGGCATCATCGCCTCGACCGGCGGGGACGTCGTGTACAATGGTGAATCGCTGACCGAACTGCCTGCCCATTCGATCGTCGCCAAGGGACTCATCCACGTACCGGAAGGCCGACGGATATTCAGTCGACTGACGGTGGCTGAGAACCTTCGGGTTGGTGCGTTCCTCAACAAGGACCAGAAATGGATCGCTGATACAGAGGAACGTGCGCTCGAAATGTTTCCGGTGCTCAAGGAGCGGCTCAAGCAGGTGGCAGGCACGCTGTCGGGAGGCGAGCAGCAGATGCTCGCCATGGCCCGTGCCCTCATGTCGAATCCGCGAGTGCTCCTGCTGGACGAGCCAAGCATGGGCCTGGCGCCCCTCATGGTGCAGCTCATCTTCGACACCATTGTCGAAATCCGAAAGCAGGGCGTGGCTGTTCTGCTGGTCGAGCAGAACGCCTTCCTGTCCTTGCGGATAGCTGACTACGGCTACGTCATGGAAACCGGCGAGATTGTCCTGGAGGGTCCGGCACAGGAGCTTCTGGCCAATCCGCAGGTCAAGGAAGCATATCTCGGTTGATCATCGACATGACTGTAGAGAACAAGGCCGTCGTCCTGACGGGAGGGGCCAGCGGCCTCGGTCTGGCCACAGCCCAGCTGCTCGCGGCACGCGGTGCACGTCTCGCGATCATCGACCTTGATCGCGAGACACTGGAGAAGCGTGCGGCCGAACTTGCCGGCTCCGGTGCGGAGATCCATGCGATCGCCGGCGACATCGTGCCCAAGACGACTGCCTACGGTCTCTTCGACCAGGCCGTCGCCAAGCTGGGTCGCATTCATGGCCTGGTCAATTGTGCCGGCGTCTATCCTCGTCGATCGATCCTCGAAATCACGGACGAGGACTGGGACCATGACTGGAAGGTGAACGTGCGCGGCACCTACAACATGACGGCTGCCGCCGTCGAGCACATGCGAGCGCAGGAAATCGACGGTTCCGTACGTGGCCGAATCGTCAACATCTCCTCGGTCGATGCCTTCAAGGCGCATCCGAAGAATGCGCACTACGCTGCCACAAAGGCGGCTGTCGTATCGCTGACCCGTTCGTTCGCGCTGGAATTCGCCCCTGACCAGATCCTGGTGAATTCGGTCGCGCCCGCCGGTATCGCTACCGAGAAAGCCAAGAAGGCCGGTTTCCTCGCCGAACTCGCCGCCGACACCCCGCTCGCGCGAAATGCCGAGCCCGACGACATTGCCGAGTGGATCGTGTTCATGCTGAGCGACGCCAATCGGTACATGACCGGTGAAAATGTCATCGTGAGTGGCGGCTACATCTTCGCCTGATTAAAGGTAGCCTGCGTCTTCGCCCGCCAAGGAGCGATTCGAAATGAAGCTCGGACTGTTCAACCTGATGACCCAGATCGACAGCTCGGTGACTCCACGCCAGATTGTCGAGGACACCGTGTCGATGGTTCGCCTCGCCGACGAGGCGGGGTTTGACGTCGCCTGGTTTGCCGAGCACCATTTCTCGAACTATTCGATCTGCCCCTCGCCATTGATGATGGCCGCGCATTGTGCCGGCCTGACGAGCCGCATCCGGCTTGGTACCGCGGTCCTCGTGCTGCCGCTCTACAACCCGGTTCGCCTGGTCCAGGAAATCGGCCTTCTCGACGTGCAGTCCGGCGGCCGCGCCGTCGTCGGCATCGGATCGGGCTATCAGAAGTACGAGTTCGACCGTTTCCATCGCGATCTTTCCGAGCGAACGGCCGTCTCGATGGAAGCGTGGGACATCATCGAGATGGGGCTCAAGGAAGGCCGCATCGCCTACACGGGCAAGTACTTCGAGATTCCGGAGTCGCCGATCGCCATCCGTGCGGTTCAGCAGCCGATGCCCGAGGTGTTTGTCACCGGTCTCGATCCGGCCGTGATCGAACGGACTGCGCGCTCGGGGTACGTCCCGTTCATCACGGGTGGCTGGCGCGGCATCTCGCTCCTGCGCGACCAGGTGGCTCATCTGCGGCGCCAGTTCGAGGCGGCAGGTATTCCAGCCGATCGGATGCCGCTCGCCGTACAGCAGTATATCTTCGTCACTGACGACAAGGCCGAAGCGCTCGAGTTGGCGGAGAGGAGCCGGGTAGTCGGCCGTATTGTCACCCAGATGCGCACTGGCGAGCCTGTGTTGGACGGGCCCTTCATCCAGGCACCGCCCATTCCCGACGAGCCGCCGGTGGAGACGTTCCGTGACAATCTGGTGTTCGGCGATCCGCATCACGTTGCCGAAAAGCTCGTCGACGAAATTCGCGAACTCGGCACCACCCATCTTTCCTGCTTCATGCAGATCGGCTCTGTCGCCGGTCACAAGGCACGGCGTTCGCTGGAACGCTTTGCGTCCGAGGTGGTGCCACTTATGGAACGCGCATTCGGCATGCCCCTCGAAGAGGTGCACGCCTCCCGCGCCCAGACCACCAACCGTTCAGAGGCTGCAGAATGACCAGTTCGTCCATCCGCCGACAGTCAATCCCCGGCGTCGGCACTCCGGAGTACCCGTTCTCTCACATCGTCATGGATGATCGTTACGCGTTTCTCTCCGGGATCGTCGCCGGTGACCTGGCTGGCGGCCGCGAAGTTCATGGCGACATTGCGCGCGAGACGGAACTGGTGATGACCGCCATCCGTGATGCGCTGAAGGGTATCGGACTTGGAATGGACCGGATCGTCCGCGTGGACGTGCACATGACCGACATATCGCGTATCGGCGAAATGGATGCCGAGTACCGAAAGTTCTTTGACGGTGGCCACTATCCGACCCGCACGTGTACCGAGACGGGCGGCCTTGCCGAGGGGTCGAACGTCGAGATCACGGTGATGGCGCGGCTGTAGCGGAACGCCCACAACCCGAAAACGTTCTCGCGCTTGTTTCTCATTCCGTTGTCTCCGTGGGAGCCCGATCTGAAGGGCTGCTAGCGCGGCAGATCCGGATCGAGTCGCGCGCATGCCTGCCATGTGTGGACGGCATGCGCGCCATGCATGGCCGGGCGTTGCCTGCATGCCGCGAAACAGCTATGGGCCCCGGTCATGGCCAATCCACCCCACGATCACGTAACCCGAGGCATCGTGCTCGCCATCCTGGCGATGATGGTGTTCGCCACCCAGGATGCTGTCACGAAATACCTGGCGCAGAGCTATTCCGCGCCCCAGATCGTATGGATTCGCTATCTCCTGTTCTCGGTATTCGCGCTGATCCTCGCCACGCGGCAACGGCCGCTGCGCATGGTCCTGAGTTCACGACGGCCGATCCTGCAGATCGTTCGCTCGCTCATCATCGTCGCAGAAATAGCGATCTTCGTCGTTGCCGTGCGCGTCCTGCCGCTAGCAGACGCCCACGCACTTCTCGCGACCACTCCGCTGATGGTAACGGCCCTCTCCGCGCTGTTCCTCGGTGAAGCGGTCGGCATCCGCCGCTGGGCGGCAGTCGGGATGGGCTTCGTCGGCGTGCTCGTGATCCTCCGGCCGGGGTTGACCGTCCTGCAGCCGGGCGCGCTGCTTGCTCTTGGCGCCGCCTTCCTGTTTGCCGTTTACCTCGTGCTTACCCGCGTCATACGCACTGACGATGGAGAGACCTCGCTTCTCTACATGGCGCTGGTAGGCGCTGCCGTGATGACCCTGCTCGGCCCCGCCTACTGGACGTGGCCTACTCCCGCCCATTGGGCATGGCTGGTGGCGCTTTCGATTACCAGTTCACTTGGACACTTCCTGCTCATAAAGGCGCTGGCCGCGGCACCGGCCTCGACGCTGCAGCCGTTCAACTACATGCTCCTTGTCTGGGCCACCATCACCGGCTATGTGGTCTTCGGCCATTTTCCAGATGCCTGGACGGTTACAGGCGCTGCGATCGTCGTGGCGAGCGGTCTCTACACCATCCTTCGGGAGCGCCGGCTTGCCGCCGAAGCTAGGCGGCAGGGCGAAAGCCCTGAGCCTGCTCGGGCAACGCCCCCGCTCGCTCCGACGTAGGCGCCTGGTATGCTGAACCGAACGGAGAGTCATCTGCCGGACGACCGGCACTCCAGCCTGGTCTGAGCTGACAGCAGCAATGTGCGCGAAGGCCACGCCGCTCTTCACCGCGCTTCCCTGATCGATCCGGCAGAAGGCGCGATGCTACTGTCATCCCGCGCCGCTATCGACATCTCCCAAGAATCTGGAAAACTGATGAGCCGACGAGCATGGGCCGGCTGGACGAGATCCTCGCCTACGGCAAGACTCGAGGATCGACGTCGCGGTACACCAATGGAGGGATCGACCGACATGGAAGGCGTTTTCCTGGCTGTCGTTGGTCCAAGCGGGGCCGGCAAGGATACGCTCATCGATGCGGCGCGGATCCGTCTTTCCGGAAATCGGCAGTTTGCCTTTCCAAGGCGCATCGTCACACGACCGGCTTATTCCGGCGGCGAGAGGCATGTCGCTGTCACTACTGACCGCTTCGATGCGCTGGCAGAGAATGGAGCGTTTGTGCTGAGCTGGCGGGCGCACGGTCTGCGGTATGGGATCCCCGCCAGCATCTGCAACGACCTCAAGCACGGGACTGCCATCGTTGCCAACCTTTCGCGTACGGTTCTCGCCAGCGCCGCCGCCATTTTTCCCCGCATGCACATCGTGCATGTCACCGCGCCACGCGAGCTGATAGCCGCCCGCCTCGCCGCACGCGGGCGCGAAACGCCCGACGTGATCTCGGAACGGCTCGCCCGTGACAAGACAATAGCCGTTGACGGAGTACCGGTGACGACCATTCATAACGATCATGATCTGAACCGGGCGATCGAGGCATTCATGGCCGCCCTGCACGCGGCCACCGAATCCACCCGGCTCCGAAGCTGAACAAGCCGGGAGGTCGCATGACCATCGCTCTGGACATGCTCGAGAATGATCCGCATTGTTCGGTCATGCCTGCCCCATGCCGGTACAATCGCCGCCCATCTGCCGGAGCCGTGTCGTGACGGAGCGGCTTGGCAGGGATGACATCCAGGCACTGCTCGACAGCTCTCCATTCATTGTGTTCTGTGGCATGACCTGCGAGAAGGTGTGGCCGGACGAGGACAAGCTGAGCATCCGGATGCCAATGCGTCCGGAGCTCGAACGCTTCCCGAATACCGGGCAGTTTCATGGCGGGCCGATCGCGTCGCTGATTGACGTTGCAGGCGACTTCGCAATTGCCCTGTCGCTAGGCGGCGCGGTTCCTACCGTCAACCTCAGGACCGATTACCTGCGGCCCGCAACGGGAGAAAGCCTGCTTGCCACCGCGCAAGTGCGACGCTTGGGGCGCACTGTCGCCGTCATTGATGTGGACGTGCACGACGCCCAGGGGCGGCTGGTGGCCATCGGCCGCGGCACCTATAGCTCCACGGTCGGCTGATCTACGGAAAGGCGAACATTGCGGGCATTGCCCGGAATGCTTGGTAGCGATCAATGGTCGGGTTACAGTCCCCATTGGTGCCCTTCGCACCGACGAGCAGTTCATCGATACCAGGGAGGAACGATCGTGCATCAATCATGGAGATTCACCATTGCCGTGGCCCTTGTCCTTGGGTTGTTCGCCGCTGTCGATGCCCGACCAAGCATGGCGCAAACCGAGATTCGCTGGGCTACGTCTGCCGTGGGTTCTTCGGGCCATCGTGCTCTCGTCAGCCTCGCCACTGTGCTGAACCGGGAACTGGAGGGGTATGAAGTCACCGTACTGCCAACACCGGGCGCGGCAGCTTCCATCCGGGGCTTCGCGACTGGCCAGTTCAATGGCTTTTATGGTGCCGACATCGCGTTTCACGAAGTAGCCAGCAACAGCGGCCGCTTCGAAGGATTCCGCGACCAGATCCAGAACGAACTCGTACAATCATTCTGGGCGTTCACCCTTGAGGTCGGTCTGGGTGTCCGAGCGGCGGATCTGAAGGAGTACCAGGGCTGGAAGAGCCTTTCCGGTCGTCCGGTGTTCACCGGACCTGCCCCGTGGGATGTCAGAGCCGCACTTGAACGCGCAATGCAGGCGGTCGACGTCGGACACGAATATGTCGAACTCGACACCGGTCTTGCCGGCCCGGCGCTCCAGGAAGGAACGATCGACGCATTCATCGTCTACACCACGAGCGAGACGAGTCCGGCCCCCTGGGTGACCGAAGCAATGCTGTCGACGGATGTTGCGGTACTCAACCCCAATGCTGAAGAAATCGCCGCACTCGAGAAAGCCGGGGTGGCGGTGGCCCATGTGGCCGCCAGTGCTTTCGCGACGGATATCGGGGTTGAAGAGGCGGTCCTGGTCCCGTTCTTCTACGGTTTCCATGTCGGTCTGGATGTGCCTGCCGAGGATGTCTACCGCATGCTGACGGTGATCGAGGAGAATGCAGCCGAACTGCACGAGTCCGACGCAGGCTTCGTTCAGGTTCGTGACGACATGGTCGACCTCCAGCGCCGCGGCATCCAGTCGACCGGCGACGCTGCACGCATCCATCCCGGCCTTGCCCAGTATTTGCGCGAACGCGACGCCTGGGACGAGGCGTGGAACGAACGGATCGCCGAATAGACAATCATCAAACGGCGAATGGGGCCTCCACTCCTCGCCACAACGATGACCCGTCGCAGGCACGTCGGACCAACGGGGGTTGGTGTGGCGGATGAGGGCCATTGGCCCACCGTCTCGCCTCCCCAACCCCTGCCCGGCCCCGAGCCACCGCGATGCTGCAGGGGGCCATGTCATGGCTGAAATTCCCGTCGAAGACCTGCCCGCGCAGAAGCGAGAGACCCCCCGCGAGCAGCGCCTGGGGCGTATCGCCGACGTCGCCTTCTACACAATGGCGATCGGGTTCTTCGCCTATCTTTGTCGCTATTACGTGACCGGCGCCGGAGGGCCGACGCTCCTGGCAGTCATCGGCGTTCCGATGACCCTATGCATCGTGGTGCTCAACGATCTTCGCAGAGGCGAACTCTATCCCCGACTCGGCCTGATCGTTCCGTTCGTCATTGCTGCCGCGTACGTCGCATTCAGCCTGTATGCGGTGTGGTATCTGGTGACCAACTTCGACCAGATCCGGATCTACCGGCTGGCGATGTGGAACCTTCACGACCTGACCGTCGGCGGCATCATGGCCGCCCTCGTGCTGGAATACACCCGTCGGCGATACTTCGTGCTGTTTGTCGTCAACGTCGCACTTATTCTCTACACGGTTTACGGCCACGTGGTGCCGGGAACGTTCCACCACAGCGGCATGCCATGGACCCGCCTGGTAAGCGCGGTCAGCGTCGAAATTTCCACCGGGATTTTCGAACGTCTTTCGCAGTTGGCACTCACGCTCATCGGATCCTTCATCCTGGTTCTGGCGGCACTACGGGCCTTTGGCTGCATCGATTCGATCCTGCTCGGTTCATCGCGCATTGCCATACGTCTTCCGCAACTGCTTCCGCAAACCGCCGTCATCGGCTCATTCGCTGTCGGTGCGGTAAGCGGCTCCGGAGCCGCAAACGCGGCGACGACGGGTGCGGCCACGATCCCGGTTCTCATCCGAGCCGGCTTCCCGCGCGTGACAGCGGCAGCGGTCGAGACCGCCTCGTCCCTCGGCAGTCAGCTCATGCCTCCGCTGATGGGTATCGCCGCCTTCCTTATGGCCGACTATCTCCAGCAGAGCTACTTCGAGATCGTCGCTCGCGGATTTGCCCCGGCATTCGTATATTTCTTCGGCGTGGCCTTTTCCGTCTATCTCGTGGGTATGCGCTACCATCACCGCGCCGTTGTGCCCGAAGTCGCGCCACTCACCTTCATGGATAAGGGCAACATCCTTGCCTATTTCCTCGCGGTAGGCGGATTGATGTATTTCATGGGCGTGGAGCGGCGTCCCGCCATGACTTCGGCCCAGAACGTGTTCGTGATCCTGACGGTCGTTCTTGGGGCCGTGTTCCTGTTCCGGTCATGGCTGATCAAGGCCGGATCGTTTGGCGAACTGATCCGGCCGTTCCTGAGACTCGTCGAGTCCTTTGCCACCATCACGGCGGAACTCACGATCCTGCTGGCGACGCTGGGTATCCTCACCGCGACGTTCACGATTACCGGCGTCCCGACCAAGGTCGGTGTCCTGTTGATGGAAGGCGCACAGGTCAATCTCGCGCTGATGGTCCTAGTCGCCTTCGGTTTCGGATACCTCGTCGGCATGGGTCTGCCGGTCGCACCGACCTACATAATCACCGCCGTGGTCATCGCACCGTTCATGATCCGCGCCGGGATCGAACCCTGGGTGGTGCACTTCTTCGCCTTCTTCGTTGCCGTTTTCGGCGAATTGTCGCCGCCCACCTCCGTCACCGCGGCGGTAACGTCGCGGATTGCGGATGCGCCATTCGTGGCAACGATGATGCATGCCCTCGTCATGTGCATGCCCTTGATGGTGATGATGGTCACCATTTTTGCCCGGCCGGACTTTGTGCTGGAACCGGGCTGGAACCAGGTGCCCGATTTCGCGCTCATACTTGTCGGAACGCTGACCCTGAGCCTTGCATTCCAGGGACGCGTCGCGGCCAACCGCCTCGTCGATGCCGCGTTCCGGTTCACGCTGGTACCGCTGGCAGTCACCGTCCTTCTCCTCTCCGACAACCGGATTGCAGGCGTGCTGGCGGTCGCGGCCGTCGTGCTGGTCGTCTTCGGCCTCGTCAGGATGCACCGCCTGCTGGCTCAGCCGATCGTGGCAAGCCCCGGAAACAGTTCGATCAGCCAGTAGGAGAATTCGCTCAATGCGCCGGTCAAGAAGAGAATCCCCGTGACCACCAGCAGTGCCCCCATGGTCCGTTCGACTGCGGGCATCCAGGCGCGAAAACGTTTCATGAAGCGCAGGAAAGGTCCGACACCAAGCGCTGCCACCATGAACGGCAGGCCGATACCGAGCGAGTAGACCGCCAGCAGTGTCGCTCCGTACGCAACCCGGTCCTCCACAGCCGCAATGGCGAGTATCGTCGCCAGAACCGGCCCGATGCAGGGTGTCCAGCCGAACGCGAACGCAAGCCCGATGACATAGGCCCCGAGCAGGCCTGCCGGTCGTGCGTCGTGGTGATAGCGCACCTCCCGGTTCAGGAAACCGATCCGTAGCAGTCCCATGAAGTGAGCGCCCATCAAGATGATGATGACGCCCGCCAGCTTCGCGAGTATCGGCAGATACTCGGCCAGGACACGGCCGATCAGCGAGGCGCTGGCACCGAGCGACACGAAGACGGTCGTGAAACCGAGCACGAACAGGACTGCGGTGATGAAAACTCGGAACGCCACGTCAGGGTTCGGAGTGTGGTCGCCGGCAACCTCGTCGAGGGTGGTGCCGGCGAGGTAGCACAGGTATGGCGGCACGAGTGGCAACACGCAGGGCGACAGAAAGCTCAGCAGCCCCGCCAGAAGCGCACCGATATAGGAAACTTCCAATCCCATGGACCCCAGCTAGCGGATGAACGACCGCAAGGCCACTGCGCCCCAGCGCCGCAACCGACAGAAAGGCTTCCGACCCGAACCCGTCGCGTCCGATCAGTGTCGAGGGACGTCGGAGGCGGCAAGGTTCAGTCGAACGAGTTCGCTCCGAAGCACCCGGATGGCCTCCAGAAACGGGGCGCCCGGACAGACCACGAGCGGCATCGGAAGATAGATCCGCCTGTCTTCTCCCAGAAGTCGGCGGAGCGCCGGATGGTTGACGAGGCTCGAGCCCTGATCAAGTGCGCGCGAATGTCGATGCGTCAGCACGAGGTAATCCGGGCGCGCCACGATAACCGTCTCGAGGCTGGCCTGGCCGGTATCGTCAATACCGATATCGGAAGCCGCGTTCACGAACCCGGCCTGCGACAGCAGTTCGCCGGCGAGATTGTCCGGACCGCTCACGTACCCACGCCGATGATAATAGAGTACCCGGTTGCCGGCAGCGCGGGACTCTCTGCCGAGCGTGTCGAAAGCACGGGAAATTTCCTCAGCCAGCACACTGCCACGCTCGGGATGCCCGATCGCTGCTGCAACTTCCATGATCTGGCGTCGCTGGTCTTTGATGGTCTGCACATGCTGCAACCGCATCACCCGATGCCCCAGCCGCCGTAACGCCTCCAGAGTTGACGGATTTGTGAATGCCGCCGCGAGCACGAGGTCGGGCTTCAATGCCAGCACTTCCTCTGCAGTGGCCTCGAGCGACGGCCAGTGCCGGGCCCTTTCCGCCTGAAACGAGATATCGGCATTGTGGGCGTATGGGCCAAGGGCGACAATTTGCTCGGGATCGGCAAGCGACAGCAGATACTGATCCGCGCAAAGATGAAGGGAAACAATCCGCTCCGGCCGCTGTTCTGCTGGCTGCGACGCCTGGACCACCGAGATCGCTGCCTGCAGCATCACAGCGAGTGCGACGCAAACATGTGTTGCGGCACCAACACCCGATATCCGCCGGCCCGGGAAGCGCCTGCGTAACGTTCGATGGGATCGGCGGAAGTCGTCCATGCTATTCCGCCGATGTGGCCTGACATGCAGCCAGCGTCACACCACGTGCATGAGCGCGCCAGCCCAACAATCTGCCCGCCGTCCGGTAAAGAGCAATGTCACGGGCATTCTTCTGTCGGAACATCTCCAGCAGTTCAGCCGCCAGCTGAACCTTGTTTTTCGTCACATTTCGCTTCGGATGCCGGGTGATCGTGTCCGTGAACCCGCCAACACACAGGCTCAGGTCGTAGTGCTCGACAAGTCCGAGGAACCCGAAGTCCTCGATGTCGAACGGTTCTGTATAGCGGGTGAGCACATTGTTCGTGTTCCGCCGGCCCAGGTATTCCTCGAACGTCATCGTCCCCTCGCGGATCTTCACAGCCAGGGTGCTGGGGAGACGATTTTCGCGCAGGAATGAGTAGTGCGATATCATACGTTCCACGGGATCACGCAGCCATACCCAGTAGGCAGCCGGGTTCGGAATGGCCTCGGCATAGCGAGTGGCAGGGAAGTGCCCGTGGACGACCCGAATACCCTCCTGCTTCAGCTGCCGGAGAACCTCCGGGCTTGCCTCCTTGCGCTTCTCGCGCAGCAGCCGATGGGTGAGCTCGCTATCGCTTCCGTAGTCATAGGCGACTTTCCCCGGATACCTTTGTTCGAGGAAGTTGCGGAACGTCGTACCTCCGGTCTTCGGGATGTGGACCGAAATGAACATCAACCGTCTTCCTTGACGAGGTGAATCCAGAACTCGCCACCGCGCCGCGCCGGTCTTGAGCAGGACTGAACCACGAACCCGGTTTTTCCGAGGCGGCGCAATTCTCCCACGGTTGCAGGGATCATCTCCGGATCAATGTCCCAGCACCGAACCGGATCCGTCCAGCACCCGGCAGTCATCAGCTCCATGGATGTATCGTACGCGCGCACGAACTCCTGACGTGACATGCGGTGCGCCGGTGGCCTGCGCAACCCGTTCCGCCTTACCGCCATCGCTGCCCTGTGGCGCTGCTCAACGAACATCTGCGAGAAGGACGGCGTCAAGCGTCGTTCAAGATAGGCTTCGAGCAAGGCCGGCGTTTCAAAGGCGATTGCCGCCGGTGCAGCATTGTCGCAAATCGCGATCACCGGCGCGCCCGGCACAAGCAGAAGTTCCAATCGGGCAAGAAAACTTACGGGATCGGGCAGGAACTGCAGCACATGGTCCAGGATCGCGAAGTCGTAGGTCGCGCCGTCGGGAACGCTGTCGAGCAACGCATGCGCGGTCACGATGAAGTCGAACCCCTCCGGCACCGGGGTCGGGCCCGCCGGCACTGCCTGCGGCGTGGCAAGGTAGCCGCGATGGAGAACTGCTCCTTCGTCCCCGTTGATCACCGGCGCCGCGTCGCGACCGACCGCGAACCCGAGGCCGCTGAGCATGAAACGGTCGAGCGGAACTCTCCGCCGGTGCATGGGATGCGTCATCAAGTTGCCGGAGCCGAATTCAGTTGACTGATCCAGGCCATTGCCTGACGGCGACCGCTGCCGCGGCGCGAGTTGTCATCTGGCCAGCCTCGGCGCAAGCAGTTCCTCGCACGCGGCGTCGTAGCGGCTGCGGAACTGCAAGGGACCCCGTTCCAGAAATACGCGCCGGGCGATTTCCAGCCTGCCAATGAGCGACCGGAACCCGCTCGTTGCACATCGTCTACGGCCACCGATGAGCATTCCGGCAGTGGTCGCGAGCAGCAACGCGGCGCCGCCCCTCCCGGCCGTGAATCCGCGTAGCACGGGGGTCGATTGCCCCACCTGTCGACCTTGGTCCGCCAAGCGTGCCAGTTCGGAGACCAGAAACCGGCGTGTCACGAAGTGGCGCACACACATTTCGCGATACTCACGCGACAGGAATGGCCGTTTCCTGTTGCCGGAACCCTGAGGCATCCAGGGCTGGGCACCGATCACGTTCGCGGAGTGCTGGCGGTAGGCGACGAGCGGTTCATCGATGAAGACGACCGGCCCCGTCACCTTCGCCACAAGCGCGGTCCACCAGTCGTGGTGCACGTGCCGGGCAATACGTGCGGGATAATTCACGGCCGCTTGTGCAACCCGCTTGTCGAACAGCATCGTCATTCCGGTGACGCTGTTCTCCAGCACGAGTTCGGAGACAGTGCAGTTGCGCACGCGGCATTCGGCATCAAACAGCGACGGGTAGACCACCGTGCCCGCATCGTCGACGACTTTCGCGTCGCAGTAGCACATGACGGCTTGTGACGCGGCGAGCGCGTCGATCTGCCGTTGCAACTTGTGCGGTACCCAGATGTCGTCCTGGTCACAGTAGGCAAAGAGGTCGACTTCCTGATCACTGCACGTCAGCGCCGTTTCCAGACCGCGCTGGAAATTGTGATACACTCCGACATGCGTGTCCTGCCGGCACAGCCGTATGCGCGAATCGCGGTAGCCCGCGATCACCCGTTCAGCCTCTTCCTGCGGTCCGTCGGGGACCACGATCAATTCAATATCCTTTACCGTCTGGCCAAGGATCGAGGCGATCTGTTGCTCCAGATGCCCGATGATCGGGTTGTAGACGCCCAGGATGACGAAGCACCGCGGACACGCGCTCATGGTTGGCTCCGCAAATCCGACACATTCCTCCAGCATGCATGTCCGGAGGATTCGTTGGTACGCCAAGGAACATCCGCGTGCAACCGGTCCTCACGCTGCGGCCGCGACCGGCGCCGTTGCGAGAAGGCTTGCGTTTGCAACGGAAATTCACCACAACAGATGAAACGGGCCTTGATGTGGCGAGATGACCCTCGGAGCTGGCTGCGGCTTCAGACGCCGTTCCGGGGCACAAGGCCAACCAACGCGCCGGCCTGGGTGGCGGCTTTGCGTGTGATTGCGGGATGATCCGGCTTCAGAACGTCTACAAGTACTACCCCACCAAGCGTGGGTTGCATTACGTCCTGCATGACGCCAGCCTGGAAATTCCCACCGGCGTCAACGTTGCGGTCGTGGGGCGCAATGGTGCCGGAAAGTCGACGCTGATGCGTCTCCTGGCGGGTGTCGACCTGCCGAATTCGGGCCACATCAGCACGACCTACCGCATGTCATGGCCGCTCGGCCTTGCCGGCGGAATCAGCAAGACCATGACCGGGCGCGAGAGCACCCTGTTCGTCTGCCGGATCATGGGAACTCCCCCGGCAGAGATCCCCGAGAAACTCCGGTTCGTCGAGGAGTTTACCGAGCTCGGCAAGTACTTCGAAATGCCGGTTCATACGTATTCTTCCGGTATGCGCAGCCGCCTGAAGTTCGCCACGAGCATGATCTTCGACTTCGACTGCTACATCATTGACGAACTTACGGCGGTCGGCGACGAAAGCTTCAAGGAAAAGGCCCGGTCTCTGTTCCGCGAAAAGCGCGATAGTGCGAACTTCATCAAGGTGACACACAACACGCAGGAAGTCCGCGAAGAGTGCGACGCGGTAATCATGCTGGAAAGAGGCAAGCTGTACTACTTTGACGATGTTGACGAGGGACTGGACACCTATCGCGCTGTAATTCGTGGCGAGCGTCAACGACAGGACCGCAAACGGCAGCGGCGAGCCGCCGGGGAGAGCCTTCCGGTCCGATCTCGCGGTGGCGGCCGACAGTCCGCGGGAATGCGGTGATGCTCCAGGTCCCTCAACGCGCGGCGCTTGCCGGTCCCGACCCCCGCGGCTGGCTCAGGGACATTGAAATCCGGCCCCGGACCGCACTGTTCATACTCCTGTTCGTGGTACCTGTCGTACTGGTGACGCTGTACCAGGCCCTGTTCTCGACCGATCGCTATCAGAGTACGGCTACAATAATCGTCACCGAAGAAAAGCCGTCGGGGCAATCCATAGACCTGTCCCTCCTCGGGCTGCCTTCATCTGGATCGACCAAGGACTCTCTTGTTGTCCGCGAATTCGTCCTGTCGAAGGACATGCTGCAATATCTCGAGGACGAACTCGCCCTGAAGGAGCACTATTCGTCGCCCGATATCGATTTTCTTTCGCGGCTTGATCCTGATGCGTCGTTGGAGGACTTTCACGCGTATTATCTCAAGTACGTGACAGTCGAGTTCGACACCGAAGCCCAGATCCTCCATTTCGCCGTCCAGGCCTTCGATCGCGGCTACGCGAACCGCGTCTTGCAGACAATCCTTGAACGTGCCGAGGTCTTTGTCGACGCCCTCAATGACAAGATCACGCGGTCGCAGATGCGCTTTTTCGAAGGCGAACTGGAGCGCGCCGAGGCAAAGCTGCGGGCATCGAAGAACGCCCTCGTCGAGTTCCAGACCAAGCACAGGATCATCAGCACGGAATCGGAGCAACAGACGATCCTGGCAACCATCGGCACGCTGGAATCGGAATTGGCGAAGAAGCAATCCGAGCTGAAGGGCAAGCTCACCTTCCTGACGGTGAATTCCCCGCAGATCGTGGCATTGCAGACGGAGATTGAAGCCCTCAAGAGGCAGATCCACAGCGAGAAGACACGCTTGGCCGGCGGGCAACAGGAAGCCCTCAGCATGCTTGATGCGGTCTATCGCGGAATTCAGCTCGATCTGGAATTCAATACGAACAGCTACACATCGACCTTGAACGCGCTGGAACAGTCGCGGATCGAGGCCGCACGCCAGCTGAAGTTTCTGGTCGTCGTCAGCCAGCCCACGCTTGCCGATACGTCGGAATTTCCCGATCGTATCTACATCATCGGAACGACGATCATCGTGTGCCTGATCCTGTTCGGTATTGCTTCACTGATCTATTCGATCATCATCGAACATCGCTGACCGGGGACCACGACTCGGCCCCAGTGGCCCTTCTCAGGGCGGAAAGCCCAACCGTTCCGCCCAGAATCGACGGACCCGCAGCGGATCGCCGATACGGCGAGCCAGGTTCGCGCCTTCCGCCGCCAGCGACCGGGCGCGGGCATGATCATGCAGCAGGCCTTCGAGTGCTCCGAGCCATGCGTCGGGATCGTCGCCGATCAGCAATCCGTCCTTGCCGTGTTCGATAACGTCGGCCACGGGAGGTCCGGCGCTGTACAGTCCGGCCGCACCGACCGCGGCATGGTCGAGTACCTTGTTGAAGGAGCGACCCCGGTTGAACGGAGTCGCCCGCATTGGCGCAATCGCGATATGGAAGCATTCGCCGAGGAGCACGTCGCGCTTGAACGTCGCCCATCCCAGCGGCTTATGATGAAAGATGCGGTCACGGCCGGAGAGTTCCCGGGGTGCGTGCGGGCCGAGATAGGTCGTCAGCGTGACGCTCGGATTTCTTTCGACGACTGCCGCTAGAGCCGGTGCGATCTGCTCGAGATCGCCCAGATGGCTGCGCGTGCCAAGGAATGCCAGCTTCAGGTGCGACGGCGCTTCCCAGTGGACCTCATCGCTCAGCACACGGACATAACCCGGTTCCAGGATCGCATGCTCGTGCCGAGGGTATGAGGCGAGGAGATACCGGTTCGGCGCGACAATGACATCGGCCAGAGCCTCGATGCGGGGCAGCATGTCGCGCGCGAACACCTGAAGGCGTCGCCGGTAGTCCTCCGGCAGACCCGGTGCCTCTGCGAGTTCCTTGAAATTGTCGTCGACGAGATAGAATACCCTCTCAGGCCGCAGCCTTTCCAGCCGTATGATGTCCTTTGGTCTTGCATAACGGATGACAACGGCGCGCCGACCGCAGACGAACACGTTCGGCGCAAACACGCGAACCGGGCATCGCCGGCGTGTCCGCGGCAACGCCAGGGCAGGCGCCACCCGGTCGCGCAGATGATGCATGAAGTAGAGGTCGGTCGTCGGCAGAAGCCTGCGGCCGAACAGCGATCTCAGCATCCGCTTCCATCCATCACACGCACGGGCCCGCTTTCGCAGATGCCCGCCTGATCGTGATCATGCACCGTTCCTTCGCACGGCAACAGTGACAGTCTCGATTGGATTCGGAGTGGCTCGATCAGCGACGAACCGCAGCTTGCTGGCGGTCCGGTTTGGTTGTCATGAGGAAGACGCAGCTCGCCCCCCGCGCCTCCCTTCTGCCTCACGTATCGGCGGAAGCCTGCGACGCCTCCCCCTCCGACTCAGGTCCCCGATAGGCGGTCCTCAGTTCCTCGTCCGAGATCCGCACCCAATCATGCGGCGACGACCGTTCGGCCACCGTCACGGAGAAAGTCTGGAACAGGAACAGCGAGCCAGCGAGGAGAACCAGTGCGACCGCCAGTCCCGAGAAGAACGCCAACATTCGCGACCCCTCCCTATTCCGCCGGCTGCTGACCCGGCGCATGCTGATCGGCGTCGGCGGCGGAAGCCGTTCCGCTCTCGATCTCCCGGTACCAGACGCTGTGATGCTCCTTGAGCCAGTTCCGGTCCACGTGACCAGACCACATCGCGTCGAAGGCCCCCTCCATTCCGATCGTACCGATGTAGACATGGCCGAATATCAGCGCCACCATGAGGAGGGCAATGCCGGCGTGGGCAAGCTGCATCCATTGCATGCCGTCATAGCCAAGCCAGTAGAACGGGAACATCATGGCAACCCCGGTGGCAGCCAGGGCAAGCCCGCCGACGACCACGGACCAGAAGACAAGTTTCTGGCCGGCGTTGAAGCGGCCGGCCGGCGGGTGCTCCGCACTGTCGCGCATGAAGCCGCCGAACTGCCTGATCCACGGCCAGTCGTATCTGTCCGGCAGGTTGTCGACGAGCCACAGCGCGATCATCACTGCAACGCCGAGCACGAACGGAATGGCGAGCGCCATGTGCAACCAGGCGCTCCACCACGCGACGTCCCCGAATGCTGCTTCGCCGATCAGCGGCAGCAGCAACGGCTTGCCGTAGAGTATGATCAGCCCCGTTATCCCCATTACGATGAAGGAACTTGCGGTCATCCAGTGATTCGCGCGTTCCAGCGTGTTGAAACGCTCGATCGTGCGGCCGCTGAACCCGTGGACCAGCGGGATGCGCCCCTGAGCGGCAAGAAACAGCGCGAGCACCAGCACGATGCCGAACAGAATCCAGCCACCGCCGTAGCGGACGTCGTCGTTATGGGTCCGCCGCCATTGCCTGCCCTCCGGTTGAACGAAGGTGTTCATTTGTGCGTAGGGTACGGTCGTCAATCCCTCGATACGGCCACCTTCGGGCAGGATATCGGCGAACTGGTCACGCTGGCCGAGCCATGTTTCGGTGATCCCGCGCGGATCGTCGACTCCGGCGCTCTCGTCGAGGACCATCCGCGGCGGCTGGCCGACATCCCTGGCGTCCGGACTATCGTCGGTCTGTCTTTCGCCGCGCCACATCTGCTGTTCGTTGCGCTGGCGCAGCAGGTCCATTGCCGAGGTCTGGCCGGTGCCGCCCGCATCTGTCGCTGGCACGATACGGGTCTCGGGCGTGACCAGTTCTGCGGGTCCGAACGTAAGCACGGCCACCCACACGAGAAGCGCCAGCGACACCGCGGCAACAACTGCTCCTGCAATCCGTGCTGCTGACATGGCGTACCGGTTCCTCAGCTCTCGATTGCATCCGGGGCGTAGTAGGCGGTGTCCCAACCCCACGCGCCCGTCCCGTAGCCGCGGCGCGAGACCCGTTCGCGATAGATGTCGGCGATCATCTCGCCGTCACCGGCGAGGAGCGAGCGCGTCGAGCACACTTCAGCGCACAGCGGCAGCTTGCCTTCCGCAATCCGGTTGCGGCCGTACTTCTGCACCTCGGCATCGGAACCGCTCTCCTCCGGTCCGCCAGCGCAGAAGGTGCACTTGTCCATTTTTCCACGACTGCCGAAGTTTGTTGCTTGCGGGTACTGAGGTGCTCCGAACGGACAGGCATAGAAGCAGTATCCGCAGCCGATGCAGGTGTCCTTGTCGTGCAGGACGATTCCAATATCGGTCTGATAGATGCAGTCCACCGGACACACTGCAATGCACGGAGCATCGGTACAGTGCATGCATGAAACGGTGATCGACTTCTCATCCGGCTCGCCGTCATTGATGGTGACGACCCGACGGCGCACCATTCCCCATGGCACCTCGTGCTCGTTCTTGCACGCCACCGAGCAGGCATTGCACTCAATGCAGCGGTCGGCGTCGCAGAGAAACTTCATACGTGCCATGCTGATCACCTCCTAGGCGGGCTCGATCCTGCAGATCGTCGCCTTCGATTCCTGCATGAAGGTGATGATGTCGTAGCCGTAGGTCGTCGATGTATTGGCAGCCTCGCCGACAACGTACGGGACCGTGCCCTCGGGATATTTCGAAGAGAGATCTTCACCCTGGAAGATGCCGCCGAAGTGGAACGGCATGAACACCGTGCCGGGGCCCACCCGATTGGTGACATGGGCGGCGACCCGGACCCGCGCACCCTCGGGTGTCGTGAGCCACAGCAACCCACCGGGCGTGATTCCGCGCTCGTCGGCATCGGCCGGGTTGATTTCGGCGAACATTTCCTGCTGGAACTCCGCCAGCCAGATATTGCATCTCGTCTCGTCGCCGCCGCCCTCGTATTCCACCAGCCGGCCGGTGGTGAGGATCATCGGAAAGTCTTGTGAGTGATCCTGCTGCTGGATCGACCAGTAGAGCACCGGCAGGCGATAATCCCGACGATCGTCGTAGGTGCGGTACTGCGGGATGAGGTCGCGTCTGACCGTGTACAACGGCTCTCGGTGTACCGGAACGCCATCTGGAAAGTTCCAGACCAGGCACCTGGCCTTGCCGTTGCCGAACGGCGCGCAGCCATGTGCGATCGCAACTCGCTGGATGGCGCCGGTAAGGTCGGTCTTCCAGTTAACCTTCAAAAGTCTTTCGGTGAAGCTCTCGTTCGGCTGCGGTGAGGCGCCCGTCTGTTCGCCGTGACCGCCGAAATCTGCCTGGCCGAGTCCCTCGTCCTGCGGGACGGGCTGGTGATCTCGCGATGACGAGGACTGCTGCGCAGGAGCGTTGCCGTTGCCCGCCGGGGTATCGGCACCTTGACTGGCGCCGTCCTGCGACTGCGGAGCCGACCTGTCCGCCTCTTCTTCCCGCGCCTCATCCGAGGGGGTCAGGCTCATGTAGGTGCGCGCCGCCTCACCCGCCTGCCCCGTCTGCGGTATCGTACCGGTTGGCTCGTCGGTTCCTTGCATGACCCGGGCAGCTTCCTGCGCGTCCGGTGCATGCTTCCTGAGGATCTGGCGCAAGCGTTCCTTCGCTTCAGTATCGCTCATTGACAGCATTGCCGGCTCGTACGCGTCAGCAGCCACGGCGGCGATCACCAGTTGTTCCCGGGGGCTCAGGTCTCGCGACCAGCCGAGTTTTTCGAGCACGGCATACGTGAATTCCGGATAACCGTCGGTGAGCTCCGATCCTTCCGTGTAGGTACCTTCGGCCAGCAGGTTTCGGCCCTCGTATTCGACCCCCCAGCGCGCCCGGAACGGCAGCCCGCCCTCGGCGACCGGCTTGCTCAGGTCGTACAGGAGAGGCGTGCCCGGATGCTTCATCTCCGGCGGCCCCCAGCACGGCCAGGGAAGCCCGTAGTACTCGCCTTCTACAGGACCGCTCAGTCCGATCGACGTGGTGGTGTCAAACTTGTCCTGATGCTCCATATGGAGCTTCAGGCGCTCGGGACTCTGTCCGGTATAACCGATCGTCCAGCAGCCACGGTTGAACTCGCGGGTGATATCCTCGGCCGAGGGAACACCATCCTCCACGGCGATGTGCCGGAAAAGTTCCTCCGCAAATCCGAGCTTGCTTGCCAGCAGGTAGGTGATCTCGTAGTCGCTCTTCGCTTCGAAGATCGGTTCGACGACCTTCTCGCGCCACTGCAGGGCGCGCTGAGAATTCGTGACGGAACCCGCGGACTCCATGGTCGATCCTGCAGGCAGCAGGTACACGCCGTCCTGGCGGTCGTGGAGGACGGACGACAGAGTCGCCACCGGGTCGATGACGACCAGGAGGTCGAGCTTGTTGATCCCCTTCCTCAGGTCCGGATTTCGCGTCTGCGAATTGGGAGCGTGACCCCAGAATACCATCGCCCGTACCGGGTTGGGCTGGTCCAGGTTCTCCGCCGGCTCGAGAACCCCGTCGAACCAACGCGAAACCGGAATGCCCTGGCTTTCCATCAGCTCCTGGGAGGAGAACCGCCCCTTGAGCCATTCGTAGTCGACGTCCCACACCCGTGCCCAATGATGCCATGCGTTCGCGGCAAGGCCGTAGTAGGCAGGCAGCGAGTGGCACATCAGGCCGAGGTCGGTTGCGCCCTGGACATTGTCATGGCCGCGGAAGATGTTGGCGCCGCCGCCCGACTTGCCGATATTGCCCAGCACGAGCTGGAACACCGAAGCAGCGCGGGTCTTGCTCGAGCCGATGTGCGATTGGGTCAGACCCATGCACCAGATGAGCGTGCCGGGCCGGTTTTCTGCCAGGATGCGCGCGACTTTCTCGATCTGCTCTTCCGGGACACCGGTGATGTTGGCCACCACGTCGGGCGGATAGTCCTTCACCGTCTCGCGCACCTCGTCGAAACCGAACACGCGGGACGCGATGTAATCCTTGTCCTCCCAACCATTCTCGAGGACATGCCACAGCACACCCCAGAGAAACGCCACATCAGTCCCGGGACGAATGCGAACGAACTCGTGCGCGTGAACGGCGGTCCTGGTCAGCCGGGGGTCGACCACGATGAACTTCGCGCCGTTCTCCTTGGCATGCAGCAGATGCAGCATCGAGACCGGGTGCGCCTCCGCCGGGTTCCCGCCGAGCAGGAATATGGATTTGGAATTGTGGATGTCATTGAAGCTGTTGGTCATGGCGCCGTAGCCGTACATGTTGGCGACTCCGGAGACGGTGGTCGAATGGCAGATCCGCGCCTGGTGGTCGACGTTGTTGGTGCCCCAGAACGCGGCGAACTTGCGGCAGAGGTAGGCCATTTCGTTGGAGAACTTGGCTGAGCCCAGCCAGTAGACGGATTCAGGTCCTGCCTCCTCGCGGATGGCGAGGAGAGCATCGCCGATTTCGTCGATGGCCTGCTCCCAGGAAAGGCGGCGCCACTGGCCGCCCTCCAGCTTGGTCGGATACTTCAGGCGGCGCTCGCCAATGGCAAGTTCACGTGCCGCGGCCCCTTTGGCGCAGTGGGTACCCATGTTGACCGGGCTTTCGAACACGGGCTCCTGGCCGACCCAGACGCCGTTTTCCACCTCGGCCCAGATTGAACAGCCGACGGCGCAGAACGGACATATGGTCTTGCGGCGCACGACTTCGCCTGTCATCGCGCGCTGTCTGGGCGCTGCCCGAACCATTCCCGGTCCGCATCCGAGCACCGTGCCCGCCGCGGCGACAGTAAGTCCGGATCGCTTGAGGAAGGTCCGGCGATCCATCGATCCGGTGCCATCGACTGGAACGCGAAGCCTGCCTCCTGCGACAGGATCACCACCACGTCGTTTCCTCAGCATGCCGCTCCTCACATCGAACTATGGCGGCCGGGCGGCGACGCGCACGCCGCTACCGTTCAGTAGCGGGCGAGCCTGTAGTAGGTGCGTACGTGACCGCTTTCGCGGTATTCCGGTCTTGGTGGACAGGCCTCGCTCGCAGAGCTTCCGGACGCCGCATCCGGAACCGACGCAGCAACAGATCCGGCAAAGACGACAAAGCCGGCGCGACCCAGGAAGGTCCGCCGGCTCACTCCCGCACCCGTCGGGGTCGTTGTCCCGCCGCGCGCGTTTGCCGCCACGTCGACATGCTCCGTCAAATCCGACATTCGCCGGTTGCTCCTGCGCACTCCGTCAGACGTTCCATTCTTGAACGAAAGTCGATTTGCGCGGAAAGGTTCCGGCCAGAAGAAAGTGCGGTAAGCCGCAGCGGCAACGGTCGGCGGGAGTCGCCGGTGCGCTGCCGGCTGCCGCCGTCAGCGCATATTCAGCGCATATTCAGCGCATATAGTGTCCGCCGTTGACGTCCAGCGTGGCGCCGGTGATGAACCCCGCGTCGTCGGAGGCAAGGAACACGACACAGCGCGCGATCTCTGCAGCCTCCCCCAGCCGGCCCACCGGAATGTGCGGCAGGATGGATTTCTCGATCACCTCGGGCGGGACGGCCGCCACCATGTCGGTGGCGATGTATCCGGGCGCAATGACGTTGGCAGTGATGCCGCGCCGCGCGCCTTCAAGCGCCAGTGCCTTGGTGAACCCCATTACCGCCGCCTTGGCGGTCGAGTAGTTGACCTGGCCCATCTGTCCCTTCTCGCCGTTGATCGACGAAATCGAGATGATGCGCCCGAAACCGCGCTCCCGCATTCCTTCGATCACCTGACGCGTCATGTTGAACAGGGAGTCGACGTTGGTCCTGATGACCGCGGACCATTGGTCGAAGCTCATCCGGTGCAAGACGGCGTCGCGCGTGATGCCGGCATTGTTGACCAGGATATCGACCGCCCCGACCTCGCGCTGCACCCGGGCGACACCCTCTGCACACGCCTCGAAGTCAGCGACGTCCCACTTGTAGACGGGGATGCCGGTGGCCTGCCTGAACTGCTCGGCCGCAGCGTCGTTGCCGGCATAGGTGGCAGCCACCTTGTATCCGGCATTCTGCAATGCTTCAGAGATGGCGGCGCCGATCCCGCGCGTCCCGCCGGTAACAAGTGCCACCCGTGCCACAGCTTCGCCCTCCCTCGACTGCCGGGATCCCCGGCCCGTCTGGTGCGGGCATCATGGAAACCGGCCGGATCCCGTCAGCATCGCATCAGTCGCGCGCGACGCACATCGCGATACCCATTCCACCACCAATACACAGCGTCGCAAGACCTTTTTTGGCATCGCGCCGCTTCATTTCGTACAGCAGCGTCACGAGCACGCGTGCGCCGGAGGCGCCGACCGGATGGCCGATGGCAATCGCACCGCCATTGACGTTCACCTTCTCCGGATCCCAGCCCATGTCCTTGTTGACCGCGCATGCCTGTGCCGCGAACGCCTCATTGGCCTCCACGAGGTCGAGGTCCTCGACCTTCCACCCTGCCTTCTGCAGCGCTTTTCGGGACGCAGGAATCGGGCCTGTACCCATGATGGCGGGATCAACGCCGGCATGGGCCCACGAAACAATCCGCGCAAGGGGTTCGAGCCCGCGGCGTTCCGCTTCGGCCGCCGTCATCAGGATGACCGCCGCCGCACCGTCATTGATACCCGAGGCGTTGCCGGCGGTCACGGTGCCTTCCTTGTCGAAGACGGGCTTCAGGCGGGTCACCGTTTCCAAGGTTACCCCATGCCGGATGTACTCGTCCTTGTCGACGACAACCTCACCCTGCCGGGAACTGACGGTGACGGGCACGATCTCCTCGTCGAACCGGCCCGCCTTCTGCGCAGCTTCGGCACGGTTCTGGGAACGGACGGCGAACTGGTCCTGCATCTCGCGGGTAATCTGCCACTGGCGCGCAACGTTCTCTGCCGTGTTGCCCATGTGGTACCCGTTGAACGCGTCCCACAGGCCGTCCTTGATCATGGTGTCGACCATCTCATACCCGCCCATCTTCACACCGTTGCGAAGGTGGGCGCAGTGCGGCGCCTGGCTCATAGATTCCTGGCCGCCGGCGGCCACCACGTTGGCATCGCCGCTGCTGATCTGCTGCAGACCGAGGGCTACGGCGCGCAAACCTGATCCGCACAGCTGATTGACGCCCCATGCTGGGGTCTCGACCGGAATGCCTGCATTGACGGAGGCCTGGCGTGCAGGGTTCTGACCCTGACCTGCTGTCAAGATCTGGCCGAGGATGACTTCGTCGACCTCTTTCGCCTCGAGGCCTGCCCGCTCCATCGCCGCACCGAGTGCAACCTTGCCGAGATGATGCGCCGGCAGCGAGGACAACGAGCCGTTGAACGAACCTACCGGTGTGCGGGCTGCTGATACGATGACGATGTCGTTCCTGTCCGTCATGATCACCTCCTGTAACGGAAGCCCTCAAGCACCGGATGCCGTTCGGGCGATGCACTGCACAACGTAATCGCTGGCCGCGGATTGTGCAATTGCGAACAATTGTGCATTGCACACAAAAATGCGAAATCACGCGTCGGCGAAAGCTTGTCGGTCGGCACTTGCACTTGCTCTCTCGCACGCGCAAAATCACGACCCCGATGCTCCCGGGAACGGCCCGGGGACCTCGCGTGGTGCAAGGAAGCCGACGTGACCGAGAGATCAGAAATCCCTCCTGACATCGTCACCATCAAGAAGTACGCAAACCGGCGACTGTATAATACCTCGACCAGTACTTACGTCACCCTCGATGATCTTGCCGACATGGTAAAGGAGGGGATTGAATTCGTTGTCTACGACGCCAAGACCGGGGATGACATTACCCGTTCCGTCCTGACCCAGATCATCTTCGAAGAAGAGAGCAAGGGTCAGAGCCTGCTGCCGATCCGGTTCCTGCGTCAGCTCATCCGGTTCTATGGCGACAGCATGCAGGCGCTCGTGCCGAGCTACCTGGAGCACAGCATTGAAACGCTGACGCGAGAACAGGAAAAGCTGCGCCGGCAGTTTGCCGATGCGTTTGGCGGCGATCCGTTCCGCGCCATGGAAAACCAGGCCAAGCAGAATCTGGCAATGTTCGAAAAGGCGTTGGGGATGTGGATGCCGTTCGGCGATCCCTCCTCACGGGATGAACGGCGGGACGAGGGCAGCGGTGCCGGGGAACACGAAAACGCCGATCAGGCGACGGCAACCGCCCCGGAGACTCCCACGACCGATGACCTGAAGGCGCTGCGCGAGCAGCTCGAGCGCATGCAGAAGCAGCTGGACGAGTTGGCAAAGAAGTCGTGACCTGGCACGCGCCGGCCCCGGGAAGTATTACGGCTGCCGCTCAGGCCCGTTCCGCGAAGCCTGTCATCCACGGCTTGTCGAGCGATGCGGTGCCGAACAGGTAACCCTGCAGATAGTCGATACCCCACTGCCGGAGGAGCCTTGCGTCCTCCTCGTCCTGCACCCACTCGGCGACGGTCTCGACGCCGAAGGCTCTGGCCAGGTCCAGCATCGCCCGGACGAAGACCTGGTTGTCCGGGTTCTGCGCCAGCTGCTCGCAGAACGTTCCGTCGAGCTTCACCATGTCGACGCCAAGCGATTTCAGGTTGCGGAACGACGTGTAGCCGGCGCCGAAGTCGTCGATGGCAATGCGGCAGCCAAGTTCGCGCAACCGGCCGATGAACCGGCATGACTCCTCGAGGTCCAGCAGGGCCGCGGTTTCGGTTATCTCCACGGTCAATCGGCCGGCGGCCTCACGGTGCAACTTCATGAACGCTGCAAGCTTGGAGAACCAGTCGGGGTCGGTTGCAGTCACTGCCGACACGTTCAGCGACAACCGCAGCCACGGAACCTCCTGCAACACGGCCACCGCGAGTTCGAGCACCCGGTGGTCCACCAGCCGCACCAGTCCCAGTTGCTCCGCCACCGGAATGAAGTGGCTGGCGGCAATTACCTCGTTGTCAGGCTTGATCATCCTCAGCAGGCATTCGTACAGCACCGGCTCGCCGTCGGACGCCCTGACAATCGGCTGGTAGGCGAGCGCGAAACGCCGGCTGTTGAGCGCGGAAACGATCTCGTCCGCGAACATGATGTTGCGTTTCCGGATCGATTCGCGCCGTTGGGAGTGCTCGTATGCGATGAACGCGTCACGATGCTTTGCCTTGGCCTGATCGAGCGCTTCCTCGGCGCCGACCATGGCTGCGGCGGCATATCTCGCGTGGCGAGGTATCGCCACTCCGCCCATGGAGATCGTCGCGGACACCGGCCCGGCGGCCGTTTCGATCACCGTCTCGCGCACCACCCGTAACAGCCTGTCGGCTGCGATCCGCAGGTCCTGTTCGCTGCAGTTGCCCAGGATCATGCCGAACTTGTTGCCCGCGTAGCGGCCGATCGAATCTCCCGTGCGCATCGCCCTTCGAAGGCGCTGGCTCACCGCTGCGATCACCTGGTCGGCAACGTCGAAGCCATAGGCGTCATTGACCATTGCCAGGTTGTCCACGGCGGCCAGCAGGAAACAGCAGGCCGTACCGTGCCGCTCTGCAGTGGCAACGGCATCCTCGAGCGCCTCGGTAAGTCGGGCGCGGTTCATCATGCCGGTCAGCGGATCGTAGCAACTGAGGTACGCGAGCTTCTGGTCGCGCTCGTGCCGTTCATCGACAATCCGCACCATGCCGATGGCACGTTCCGGGCGCCCGTCGGGACCGGCAAACCACTTGCCACGATCCTCGATCCAGTGACCACGACCGATCCCGGGTCCGTTCGGGAACAGGCGATACTCGATCTCGAAGGCAACGCCGTCCCCGTCGTCGACGGCGGTCGAATTGAGGACTGTCTCGTAGCGATTGGTCAGGTTTTCGGTATCGAGCAGTGCTGCAAAACGGCGTCCGGTGGAAACCGCCTCGGGCCCCGCCACCTTCAGTGCGCCGACAACATCGCCTGACCATTCGAGTCGGTCGTCGGCAATGGTCCATTCGTAGGCGGCGACAGCAGTCGCGACGGCAGCACGCTTGAGTCGGTCGAGGGCGCCATCACCCGCGGAACCTTGCGCTGCCGAGGGCGCCGCAATCGTGTCGCCGGCCGCGCCGCCCGCATGCGTGTTCACCGCGCCCGCGTCGTGGCTGCACAATGACAAACGGGCGCCGTGTGCCGGGTCGGTCACGGATGCCGCAGGATCTGGTACCGTTCCCAGGCAAGTTGCGCTGCTCGACCGGCCAGACGGCCACTGTTCAGCTGCCTCCGCCGCGTACGGGGCAGCGCCATCAACCGTTGCCGGGGCGGTCGCCCGCGCCGCACCGATCCTCATCGCCCTCTTCGCAACGGATTCCTCATCCACCGCTCACGCCTCGCCTGTTTTCTTGTGTCCTGCCATCCCGGCGGGCGACGCTAGCGATGAAATCTTAATAAAGGGCGAAACGGCTCGTTTAGGGTTCTGGATGGCGCGCTGTTTACCCTGACCCGACTGCGGTCCCGGTACCGCGCGGCCACAAGTTAACGCGAGGTGAACAACGGCAGGATTCTTGCGCCGCCGGGGCATGGCTGGTTCGAATCGATACAGTCGCCCCGGGACCCTGCCGGCAGGACGGGCCCTCGTGTCACTCGCCAGAGGGGGTGCCCAGCGGACACCTGAGCGCACGCGTGCCCCGGCCAGTCCGCTCGTAGCTCAGCTGCTGGGAGACAGGCTTCCAGGTCTTTCGCCACGCAGGCTCGCACGACGTATTCCCCATGTGGCGATCGCGGCCTATGCCCGGGCGGCGCGCCTTGGCGATGAGGTAGGTTCGCACTCCGATCTTCTGGTCTGAGGATCAGTAACCGAGTGCCATGCCATCCTTGCGAGGGTCGGATCCACCGACCAGAGCCCCGGTTTTCCGGTCGATGGAAATGATCTGCCCTCCGCCCAGCGGGTCTTCGACGCGGGCGATGGTATAGCCCTTGTCCGCCAACGCCCTGACCGTTTCCTCCGGCATGCCCGCCTCGACTCCAAGGAAGGCGCCGTTGCCGGCGGACGGCAGGATGGTCGGCGCGTGGAACAGGCGCGGACAATCCAGTGCCTCCTGCGGATCCATGCCGAAATCGAACATGTTGAGAAGTACCTGCACATGTCCCATCGGCTGGTAGGCGGCGCCCATGACGCCGAACGGCATCTCGATGTGCCCGTCCCGCCTCACCATCCCGGGAATGATGGTATGGAACGGGCGCTTGCCGGGGCCGATGCAGTTGGGATGATCCGGATCGGTAACGAAACCCGTTCCCCGGTTCTGCAACAATATGCCCGTTCTTGGGGTCACGATGCCCGAACCCCACGGAGCAAATACCGAGTTGATGAAGGAAACGGCGGTACGGTTCGCGTCGACCACGCAAAGGTAGACGGTGTCCGACCCCGGTAGCGGGACTGCCTCCTCCGGGTCCGCCGTCGCGTGCTTCCGATCGATGCGACCTGCAAGCTCATCGGCAAGGTCGTCGGAGAGCAGCCAGTCGACAGGCACCTCGGCGAAATCCGGGTCCGCAATGTGTCGGCCACGCAGCACGTAGGCGAGCCGCATCGCCTCTGCCTGCAGGTGAAACCGTTCCGCCCCCAGCGGGTCAAGTGAAGTCAGGTCGAAGCGGCTGAGGATGTTGAGCCCGATCAGGGCGGTGATGCCCTGGCCGTTGGGCGGCAGCTCGATGATCTCCCGGCCCGCATACGTCGTGGCTATCGGATCCACGTATGTGGCTGCCGTCCGCGCAAAGTCGTCGACGGTCAGGAGCCCACCACGCTTGGCAAGGTGTCCGACGATGTCTTCTGCAACTTCGCCCTCGTAGAAGGCGTCGCGGCCGCCCCGCGCAATC
>Ga0079224_100000071_pt1 | contig 70530 bp, 48 predicted proteins | sample Stecom2015_FD_80414 | JGI IMG/M metagenome (GOLD analysis project Ga0079224, IMG submission 80414) | Agricultural soil microbial communities from Utah to study Nitrogen management - Steer compost 2015 | ecosystem: Environmental > Terrestrial > Soil > Agricultural land | place: USA: Utah... | reverse complement strand
GGCCGAACCCGTCGTCGAACACATACGCCGACAGGTATTCACCACCGTTGGCTTTCGACAGCAGCGTGCCTCATCGGCGCCTACCCGGTCACCCCGTCGATTCGGTTCCTCCTGCTGTCCGTGAGCTCGGGGCGTGGACAGCGGCCACCAGCTGGGGCAGGACCTTCCCGATCGGCTCCCGGATCACCGCGTGCGCCACCGGGTCGTACGGCGTGGGCTCAGCGTTGATCACCACCAACCTGGCGCCGGCCTGCAACGCCAGGTCGCACAGGCCCGCGGCCGGATGCACCGACAGCGAGGTCCCCACCGCCACAAACAGCTCACAGTCCCGGCTGGCGGCGATGGCGGCCGCCAACACGTCCGGATCCAGCGACTCCCCAAACGAGATCGTGGCCGCCTTCTGGATCCCACCGCACTCCAGGCACGGCGGGTCCGCCTCCCCGGCCTCGATCCGGGCCAGCACCTCCGGCATGGGGGTACGGGCGGGGCAGGACATGCACCTGACCCAGTGAATGGTGCCGTGGATCTCGATCACCCGCTCCGGCGACGACCCCGCGGCCTGGTGCAGACCGTCGATGTTCTGGGTGACGATGGCCCGCAACCGCCCGGCGCGCTCCAGCCGCACCAGGGCTTCGTGGCCGGCGTTGGGTCGGGATCGCCAGACCGGGTGCTCCAGCCGGGACCGCCAGGCCTGCCGCCGGATCTCCGGATCCGCCAGGTACGAGTCGAGCGTGAACAGCGCCTGCGCTTTCGGGTCCCGGGTCCACACCCCCTGCGGGCCGCGGAAGTCCGGGATACCCGAGTCGGTGGAGATGCCGGCACCGGTCAACACCGTGACCGCGGACGCCTCTGCTACCCACTCCGCAACCGCCTGCACCGTGGCACTCATACCACGACCGTAACGGGTCGTCCCCGCGCGGAGCCGGGCCCGGCCTGCCCTGAGGGCAGCCCGTCGGGGGTTCACCGATGGGGTCGCCTCGCGTTCAGCGAGCGTCGCGATCGGTGCCGAACCGGTCGAGAAGGCGCTTGAGTTGGTCTACGGACCCTTCGTCAAGGGCCAGGCGGGCGGCCGCCGTGAACTCAGCGTCTCCCAGCAAGGCGCGAAGATTTTTCAACTCTTGCGCATCAAGTTCCCACTCCGGTACACCGAGGGCGAGCAGGATATCGAGAGCCCGGCAATGCATTGACACCGCTTCGGTCGGGCGGCCGAGCGCAGCGTACAGGACGCCTAGTCGACTGTGGCTGAAAGCTACACCGGAGCGGTTACCCGACTCCTCATCGATAGCGAGAGACTGCCGATAGAGCCGCTCCGCCTCACCATAATCACCACGAGCCTGCGCCAGCACACCCAACTGACGGTAAGTAATGGCTATACCAGCGCGGTTACCCAACTCCTCGTCGATGGCGAGCGCTTTCCGGTACAGGCGCTCCGCCGCGCCATAATCACCACGGATCTCCGCCAACCTACCTAACTGGTGGTAGCTATTGGCCATGCCTGCGCGGTTACCCAACTTCTCTTTGATAGCGAGAGAGCGCTGGTATAGCCGCTCCGCCTCACCATAATCACCGCGGATCTGCGCCAACCTACCCAGCTGCTGATAGCTGACGGCGACGCCGGAGCGATCACCCAACCCCTCATCGATAGCGAGAGACTGCCGATAGAGCCGCTCCGCCTCACCATAATCACCACGAGCCTGCGCCAGCACACCCAACTGATGGCAAATAACGGATACCCCGGAACGATCGCCCAACTCCTCGGCAATGGCAAGGGCCTGCCGATAGAGTCGTTCCGCCTCGCCATGATCACCACGATCATGTGCGAGGAGACCCAACTGGTGGTAAATATTGGCTATACCAGCGCGGTTACCCAACTCCTCGTCGATAGCGAGAGACTGCCGATAGAACCGCTCCGCCTCACCATAATCACCACGAGCCTGCGCCAATACCCCGAGTCGGCGGTACCAGGTAGCGCGACGGCCCGAGGTGGGTGGTACCCAACGGAGGGTGTCATGGATGAGGCCGGCTTCCCGGTCCCATGCTCCCCACCGGTGCAGTTGGGTGCACATATGCCTGGTGATGATGTCGGCCGTGTCGAAATCACCGATAGCGATGAGGTGGTAGCGGGCTTCTTCCCAGTCGTGGATTTCCGCTACCTGGTCTTGTGGCCAGTTCCGGGCACGCCATTGCCAGTAGTCGGCGGCGGCCTGGTGCGCCTGAGCCAGCAGGTCCGACTCAGCATGTGGAGGGCTGTACCGCGCAAGATGTTTCGCCAATTCGGTGGCGGTCCACCGGTGCATGAAGACACGGTCGCCCAGCCTGGTGACCAGGCTGGTGTCCAGCAGTCGCGGCAGCAGCATGGACAGCTGCGGGGGTGCCGCGACCGGTGGACGCGGTTGGCGTATCTGCCGAAGCAGGTGGGTGAGCTGGTGCCGGTCGTCGTCACTGAGTGGACTGTCCTGGGCCAGTGCCTGCTCCAGCTGCTCGGAGTCCAGCTGGTCGGTGTCCATTCCGTAGTCAGCCAGCGGGGAGAGGATCTGGAAGGTAAGAATCCGCGAGTCGGGGGTGGCGGCGGTCGGGTCGGGTTGACCGATCTGGAACAGCAGGGCGATACGGTCGACCGGCTCGCGGTAGACGCTGATACCGGCCAGTAAGCGAATCGCGCCGGGGACGGTCGCCAACCGGTCCAGGTGTTCGGTGAGCAGCACCTCATCGGCGGCCAAGGTGGCCACCTGCGCCAGCGCGGCGTCGAGCGTACGCTCCTGGTGAAGCCATTGGGTTGCCTGTTGTGGGCCGAACCGGTTGGTGACCGCTTCGGTCAGTCGGCGAGTGATGTCGGGGAAGCGTCCCTGACCGGCGCCGAGCAGGGCATCGAGGTACTCCAGGCACCGGGGGTGTCCCCCGACTGCCCGCCAGATCTTCTCCCGCACGTCAGCGTCGACCGCGTGGCGTTCCAGATGGGGCAGTGACCACAGCAGTTTGCCGGTTTCAGCCAAGCTCAGCGGCGGCACCTGATACTGGTACAGCCGCCCGGCTGCCCGCTCAGGCAGGGGGAACGGGTACCGGGAGGTGATCAGTAGCCGACTGTGACCCGGTGAATCGGCCCAGGCGGCCAGCAGCTCGGCCAGCGTGGGATCGGTGATCTGCCAGCCGCCGTCGCGGTGGGTGAGGTTGTCTTCAAAGTTGTCCAGCACCAGCACCACCGGTGTCCCGGGAAAGACGTCCTCCCGCAGCAGCGCGAGCCGGTCCTGCCAGGGCACATCCATTCGGGTAGCCACCTGTACCGCAGCCACCTGCGGACCGGCCACAACCTGTCGGCGCAGCAGATCCCTTCGCAGCACCGCCGCGACCGCCGCGAAGATCCCGTCCGCCGACACCGGTCCGGTCACCGTAGCCACCTGCCACAACGGCCTACGCTGCAGTGTGTGGCGCAGCACCTCCGCGGCCAGGGTGGTCTTGCCGATGCCCCCGATACCGTGCAGCAGCACCCCGGAAAACCGGTCCGATTCCAAGACTGCCGGCAGGTCCCGCTGAGCGGTGCGGCGGCCCACGAACTGCCCCACCGGGCGGGCCCGCAACCCACCCAACTCCGGGGCGCGACGCGGCGGCATCACCACGGTCTTGCTACGGTCCAGCACCTGCACCGACGGTTCCCCCGCCAGGACGGTGACCACACTCCACTCATCCCACTCGGCCAACCGCTGGCTGACCGGATCATCGGCGTTGCGCAGGTCACGCTGGATAGCTCGCCGTGCCTCCGCCACCGCCCGCACCACGTCCGGTGCCTCGGATGAGGCGAGTTCGGCATAGACCCGCGCGAACACACGCGTGGCATACCGGTCGCTCACCGAGGTCTGGGCGGCGATCACCGCACAGGCGCCATGTTCGGCCAACCGGGCCGCGTACGAAGCTCCCTCCCGCTCGCCAGCGGCGTCGGTGTAGCAGGCCGCCAACGAGACCACTGGCGGCATCTTCCCCGCCGGGACCGCCTCCTCCAGGAACTCCTCGGCGCTGACCTGGCGGGCGCCTCCCCGCTCGTCCTCTAGGTGCAGGATGCCTGGTGCGCCGTGGGCTGACACGTGCAGCACGTGCACCCCGCCGCTGTCCAGAGCCGCGCGGATCGCCTCGGTGGTGGCGAACGGCACCACCTCCACCTGCGCATCCCCCAACCGCGCGCCCCGCACCGCATCCAGGATGCTGCTCAGCTCGTGCTCGTAATCCAACAGTGGGCCACCGTCGACATCCGGTGACGCGATCGCCACCACGATCCGTAGTGGGCCCGGCAACGGCGAAGGAGTACCGGCCCGGCCCCGCCGGTAGACCGACACCAGCGGGTGCAACGCCAACGGCCGGCCACTGACCGGTTCCGGCATCGCCTCCCACGGCAGCATCGTCCATCCCGGCGCGCTGACCCCCACCCGTACCGGCGCATGCTCCCGCTGCGCCTGCCGCAACAGCCCCGCCAACGCCTCCGCCACCGGTTGCGGCAGAAACGACTCCGCCAGCAACTGCCCGCCCGCCGCAGTGACAGGCTGCCCGGCGGGTCCGCCCGGGGCATGGGATCGCTCCTGGTCGGCAGCCGCCGACGCGAACGCTCCCGCCACACGTCATGCAATGCGTTCATCAGCCCCGGGCGCACCCCGCGGTGAGCGGCCGACACATCCACGCCCGCACCCACCAGGCGTACCGAGGTGTCCGACACCACCAGCTCCACGTCTCGCGCCGCGCCCCGAGGCAGGCCGCTTGTCACCGGCGGCTCTGCCACGCCGGCCAGTAACGGCGTGAGATCCTCCACTCGCGCCGCCCATACCGTGTGCAGCAGCCATCCGTCGCCGGAGTGGTATCGACTGGTAACCACCCCCACCACCCGGCCATCGGTGACCCGGCACACCGGAGCCCCGCTCATCCCCCGCGTCACACCGCTGGCCTTCACCTGCCCCAGCGCCACCTGCCCAGGGCCCATCGCCGGCCCCTGCCATGATCCCGCCGTGCTGCTGTACCGGTAGTCCTCGCCAGGGATCGACGACACCCCGGTCACCGCGATGTCGGTACCGACCACCACCGAATCGGACTCCACCAGCCCGGGCACGCACCGCGCGAACGGCTGGTCACAGATCAGCACCGCCAGATCCCGCGACTGGTCCAGCGCATATACCCGCGCTCTGCCGCCACCGGACTGGTCGACCCCCAACGGGCCGACCGACACCTCATCACCACGTCCGCCGGCGCCCAGATCATTCACCACATGCCAGGCCGTGACCAACACCCCAGGTACTACCTGGAAACACGTGCCGACCGCTTCCCCGGCATCATCCAGGACCCGCCCCAGGTATCCCAGTACCTCAGTCGGTCGCGTCATAGGTCAACGTCACCGCAAGCGCGGCACCGGTGGTGCCCTTGACCACCAACACCGTTCCTTCCACCGACACGCTCAGCCCGAACTCGACCTGCACCTGCCGAGGCCGCCTCGTCGACTGCTGCAGCCGCTCGATCGTCTGCGCCACCGACGAGGCCACTCCCATAATCACGGCCTCCGCGTCCTCGTACGCGGCCACCACTCGCTCAGCAGCCGTTGATGTTCGCTCCGTACCGGCCAGTCGCGTGGCCTGCACCTGCAACGTCACATCGCCAAACCGCACCGGCACAACCTGAACCGCGGGATCATTCATAGAACTATGACCATGCCACACCCTCCGTCCTTCTGCATCCTCTATAGACGGATCGCTGATCCGACCACCCACACTGGCGGCTGATCAATGACCAACTACCTCCCGGCAGCGGCGGAAGATCGCCCGGGACAACGGCACAGGTGAGTGGGACACCGCTCCCCGCTGGCGAATAGCCAGGTTGCTCACCGCGTACGGCCTCGAAATCGCCTAGTCGACCAGCAAGCTGGCACGCGAGCGCGGTGGTGTCTGCCGGGTGCGCTGGTCATCAGCCTGACGTTCGGGACCTTGCCCCTGATGGCTGTGCCACCGGCCGGGAAACCGTCGCCGGAAGCGTTGGACACTTTCGCTGACGGTATAGCGATAACCGTGCCCGAAAGTGTCCAATGCGCCACCGCCCCAGCTAAAGATCAACCGGTCAGCTCCGTACCGGGTGGCCGGCCTGGCGCAGCGCCTCCTTGACCTCCCCGACGCTGACCTCACCGAAGTGGAACACGCTGGCGGCCAGCACCGCGTCCGCCCCCGCCTCGACCGCCGGCGGGAAGTGGCCGGCCGCCCCGGCCCCACCGGAGGCGATCAGCGGTACGTCCACCACCGCCCGGACCGCCCGGATCAGCGGCAGGTCGAACCCGTCCCTGGTGCCGTCGGCGTCCATCGAGTTGAGCAGCAGCTCCCCCGCCCCGAGTGCGGCACCCCGCCGGGCCCACTCGACCGCGTCGATGCCGGTGCCGCGCTGACCGCCGTGGGTGGTGACCTCGAACCCGCTGGGCGTCCCGTCCGCGCGCCGCACGTCCAGCGACAGCACCAGCACCTGCCGACCGAACCGGTCCGCGATCTCGGTGATCAGCTCCGGTCGGGCCAGCGCCGCGGTGTTCACCCCCACCTTGGCGGCGCCGGCCTGCAGGAGCCGGTCCACGTCCGCCACCGTCCGCACCCCGCCGCCGACGGTCAGCGGGATGGAGATCGTCTCAACGGTACGGCGCACCGCCTCGTACGTGGTTGCCCGCTCCTCCACCGACGCGGTGACGTCGAGGAAGGTGAGCTCGTCCGCGCCCGCCTGCTGGTAGGCGGCGGCCAGCTCCACCGGGTCGCCGGCGTCCCGCAGGTCGCGGAACCGCACCCCCTTGACCACCCGCCCCGCGGCCACGTCCAGGCAGGGGATCACCCGGACCGCGGCCGTCACTGGACGGCCTCCGCCAGGGTCGCCAACGCTTCCTGGATGGTGAACGCTCCGGCGTACAGGGCCTTGCCGGTGATGACCCCCTCCACCCCGAGCGGTTCCAGGGCGGCCAACGCCCGCAAGTCGTCCAGGGTGGACACACCGCCGGAGGCGATCACGGGAGCGTCGGTGTGGGCACACACCAGCTTCAGCAGGTCGAGGTTGGGGCCGGTCATGGTGCCGTCGCGGCGGATGTCGGTGACCACGTACCGGGCGCAGCCGGCGCGGTTGAGCCGCTCCAGCACCTCCAGCAGGTCGCCGCCGTCGCGGGTCCAACCCCGGGCGGACAGGGTGCGGCCACGTACGTCCAGCCCTACCGCCACCCGGTCGCCGTACTCGGCCACCACCCGGTCACACCACTCTGGATTCTCCAGGGCGGCGGTGCCGATATTCACCCGGGCCGCCCCGGTGGCCAGGGCCGCCTGCAGTGACTCGTCGTCGCGGATCCCGCCGGACAGCTCCACCGCCACGTCCACGGAGCGCACCACCTTGGCCAGCAGCTCGGCGTTGCTGCCGCGCCCGAACGCGGCGTCCAAGTCCACCAGGTGGATCCATTCGGCGCCGCCCCGCTGCCAGGCCAGGGCCGCCTCCAGCGGGTCGCCGTAACTGGTTTCGGTCCCGGCCGCCCCCTGCACGAGGCGCACGGCTGATCCGCCGGCCACATCCACCGCCGGCAGCAACGTCAAGGTCATGTCAGTATCGCCGTCCCATCGTCAACACTACGAGCGCCGGCAGCGCCACCAGCCACACCACGGTCAGTCCGATCGCTAGTGGCCAGTCGGCGAACAACCAGATCAGTACCGTACCGATCACCGCCACCGCGGCGATTCCCCATCGCTGGGCCCGGGACCGGCGCAACCCGACCCAGCCGGTACGTCGTTTCGCCCCGGCGGCGCGGGCCTGGGCCCGGGCCGCCCGCCGTTGCTGCCGTCGCGCCTGGCGCGCCTGCGCGGCCGCGCGCTGCTGAGGTGTGCGCGGCGGTCTCCGCCGCGTCCGCTGCTTGCTCACGGCTCACCGCCCTCACCGAGGTGGCTACATAGTTCACAGCGTACTCACCTCGGTGTGTCACAGGAAGGCACGAACTCGTCGGACTTCTCCGGGCGGCACGGGGCGGCCGGGGGCGAACGGGCAGCGTACACACGGTCATGGCAGCAACCAGAGCAGCCCGCCGATCAGGGCCAGGGTCGCCAGCACCGCCAACACAATGAGCAGGCCCCGGTTGGCGCCCTGCTTCCCCAACGAGTACGCACCGCCGATCAGCAGCCCGGCCAGGGCGAACAGCACGATCGGCAGGATGTCGCTCACAGGGTGCCCTTGGTGCTCGGGACCGCGCCGGCGGCCCGGGGATCCGGTGCTACCGCCGTCCGCAGCGCCCGCGCCACCGCCTTGAACTGGGCTTCCACCACGTGGTGCGGGTCCGGGGTCGCACCCGGGCGGGCCGCCCGCAGCACCGACACGTGCAGGGTGAGCCGGGCGGCGTGCCCGAGGGACTCCCACACGTGCCGGGTCAGGCTGGTCGGGTAGGTGGCGCCGGTGCCGACGATGTACGGCGCCAGCGGCGGCTCGTCGTGCACCACGTACGGCCGGCCGGACAGGTCGACCGCGGCCTGGACCAGCACCTCGTCCATCGGCACGACCGCGTCGCCGTACCGGGTGATGCCGGTCTTGTCGCCCAGCGCCTCGGCCAGGGCCGCCCCCAACGCCAGGGTGGTGTCCTCCACCGTGTGGTGGGCGTCGATCTCCAGGTCGCCGTCGGTGCGGACCGTCAGGTCGAAGCCGCCGTGCCGCGCGAGCTGGTGCAGCATGTGGTCGAAGAAGCCGACCCCGGTGGAGATGTCCGCCTGACCGGTGCCGTCCAACGTCAGCGTGAGGCTGACCTTGGTCTCGTTGGTGGTCCGTGCAATGTGGGCAGTGCGTGCCTGGCCCGTATTCATGCGTGCTCCTTCCACACCTGGTCCAACGCGGCCAGGAAGGTATCGGTCTCCGCTGGGGTGCCGGCGGTCACCCGCAACCAGCCGGGCAGACCCACGTCCCGGACCAGCACCCCGCGGTCCGCGAGCGCCCGCCAGACCGCCTGCTGGTCACCCAAGCCTCCGAACAGGACGAAGTTGGCGTCGCTGTCGGCTACCACAAACCCGCGCTGCCGCAGCTCACTCACCAACCGGTCCCGCTGCCGCCGGATGGCCGCGACCGTGGCCAGCAGGGTGTCCGCGTGCGCCAGCGCCGCGGTGGCCGCGGCCTGGGTGAGCGCGGACAGGTGGTACGGCAGCCGCACCAGCTGCACCGCCTCCACCACCGCGGGGTCGGCGGCCAGGTACCCCAGTCGCCCCCCGGCGAACCCGAACGCCTTACTCATGGTGCGGGTCACCACCAGCTGCGGGTGGTCGGGCAGCAGCGTCAGGGCGCTGACCGTGCCGGGGCGGGCGAATTCGGCGTACGCCTCGTCCACGATCACCAGTCCGGGCGCCTCCGCCAGCACCGCCTCGGTGACCGCCGGGTCCAGGGCGGTACCGGTGGGGTTGTTCGGGGAGCAGAGGAACACCAGGTCCGGCTGGTGCTGCCGCACCTGCGCCACCGCCTCGTCCACGGTCAGGTCGAAGTCGCTGCCGCGCCGCCCCGCCACCCAGCCGGTGCCGGTGCCGGCGGCCAACAGCGGGTGCATCGAATACCCGGGGGTGAACCCGAGCGCGGTCCGACCGGGGCCGCCGAACGCCTGCAGCAGCTGCTGCTGCACCTCGTTGGAGCCGTTCGCGGCCCACACCGCGTCGACGGTCAGCCCGTGCCCGAGGTAGTCGGCCAGCGCCCGCCGCAGGGCGCGGGCGTCCCGGTCCGGGTAGCGGTTGAGCCCGGCCAGCTCCGCGGTGACGGCCTCCGCGATCGCGGCGGTGACCTCCGGCGGCAGCGGGTAGGCGTTTTCGTTGGTGTTCAGCCGCACCGGTACGTCCCGCTGCGGCGCCCCGTACGGGCGCCGGTCCCGCAGCTCCGGCCGCAGCAGGGCCTGGATCCGCGCGGCGCGGTCGGTGGTGGTCGGACTGGTCACGGCTCCACCCTCACCCGTACCGCCTGCCCGTGGGCCGGCAGGTCCTCTGCTTCGGCGAACCGGATCACGTGGCTCGCCACCTCCCGCAGCGCGGCCGCGTCGTACTCGACCACCTGCACCGACCGCAGGAAGGTGGTCACCGCGAGCCCGGAGCTGTAGCGGGCGCAGCCGCCGGTGGGCAGGACGTGGTTGGAGCCCGCGCAGTAGTCCCCGAGCGACACCGGGGCGTGCGGGCCGACGAAGATCGCACCGGCGTGCCGGATCCGGTCCGCCACCGCGGCCGCGTCCCGGGTCTGGATCTCCAGGTGTTCGGCGGCGTACGCGTCGGCGACTCGGATCCCGGCGGCCAGGTCGTCGACCAGCACCACGCCGGACTGCGGCCCGGTCAAGGCCGCGGTGATCCGCTGCTGGTGCTTGGTCTGGGCCACCTGCTGGGCGAGTTCCTGCTCGACCGCGGCCAGCAGCGGCTCCGACCAGGTGATCAGGACGCTCGCCGACAGCTCCCCGTGCTCGGCCTGGCTGATCAGGTCGGCGGCCACGTGCCGGGGGTCGGCGGTGTCGTCGGCGAGGATCGCCACCTCGCTCGGGCCGGCCTCGGTGTCCACCCCGACCACTCCCTGCACCAGCCGCTTGGCGGCGGTGGTGTAGACGTTGCCGGGGCCGGTGACGAGGTCCACCGGTTCGCACTCACCGGGGGCGCCGTAGGCGAACATGGCCACCGCCTGGGCCCCGCCGACCGCATAGACCTCCTCCACCCCCAGCAGCGCGCAGGCGGCCAGGATGGTCGGGTCGGGCAGTCCGGTGGCCCGCTGCGGTGGGCTCGCCAGGGCGATCTGTGCCACCCCCGCGACCTGCGCCGGCACCACGTTCATGATCACGCTGGAGGGAAGCGGGTTGGATCCGCCCGGCACGTACAGCCCTACCCGCGTCACGGGGCGCCACGTCTGGGTGACGGTGGCTCCGGGGGCCACCTGGGTGGTGGTCGGGGTCGGCCGCTGCGCGGCGTGGGCCAGCCGGGCGCGGCCGATCGACTCGGTCATCGCCGCCCGGATCTCTGGCGCCAGCCCCGTCAGCGCGTCGACGAGGGCGGAGGCCGGCACCCGCAAGCTTGTCAGGTGTACCCCGTCCAGCCGCGCGGTGGCTTCCCGCACCGCGTCGGCGCCGCGGTGACGTACCGCGTCCACGATCGGCTGTACCGCCGCTACCGCCTGAGACACATCCAGCGCAGCCCGGGGCAGCAGCTCCCGCAGGCGCCGGTCGGTCACCTCCGGACCGGCGCCACCCCCGCGCAGGTCAATCCGGTTCAGCACCCGTCAAGTCTAGGGCTTCCCGCCCAGTGGACTCAGCCCCCCACCAGGTGGGCCGATCTCACGCCCGCAAGTCCGGATCCCGGGACCAGGCCGCCACCAGGGTGTAGGTGATGGCGGCCGCCAGCGCCGGCACCAACACCACCCCGGTGGCGCGGGGTGGCCACCCGCTCAGCTGCGCCCACCGCAGGTCGGGTGGGCGGGACAACTGGGTGCCGGTCTCGGCGGCGGCCAACAACTCCTGGTAGCTCGCCAGCCCTACCTGGCGCCCCACCCACCAGGCCACCACTCCGCACCCGATCGCCCCCAGACTGAGCAGCACCAGTCCCGGCAGCCCTCGGTAGGGGCGGGCGATCAGCCACATCACCACCGCCGCCACCACTCCCACCGGGAGGCCGAGCAGGAGGAACCAGCCGTCCGCCGCCATCAACTGCTCCGGCTGCGGCTCGGCGTAGAACACGTCCCCATGGGCCACCAGCACCGGTACGTCCGGGGCCAGCGTGGTCCACAGCAGTCCAAACGGGATCCCTAGTCCGACCACCGCGAGCACCGCCAACACCGCCCGCCCGGGACTGCGCCGCGGCGGAGGAGAGGTCGGTTCCGGGGCACCGAGTGGGGGCTCCTCCGGCCCCGGCCGGCCCGCGGCGGCATCGGGTTGCTGGGGTGGATCCGGCGGCAGGGTCACCGGCTGATCCTATCGCCACCCCGCCCAGGTGGGGCCGCTCATCGGGTGAGGGGTTCCAACATGGTGGCGGTGGCCTGCAGCCAGGCTTGCCGGGTCTCCGGCCGCAGCGCGGCCGGGTCGATGGTGGACCCGCTCTCCAGCGCCGGGTCGTACGGCACCACCACCACCGCCCGGGTGCGCTTGGAGAAGTGGGCCTTCACATCCTCCAGCAACGGCTGATGGCCCGGGGAAGCGCACGACAGGAGCGTGACCGCGTTGCTGGCCACCTCCCCCAACCCGAGGTCGTGGAGCAAGTCCAGCATCCAGTCCGCGGTGAAGGCCGCGTCCTCCCGCGGGACGGTGGTGACCACCAGCTGGTCGGCGGACTGCAACACGGTCCGCCAGTTGGGGCTCTCCACGTTGTTGCCGGTGTCCACACAGATCACGTCGTGGGTGCGGCGCAGCAGCTCCAGCACCCGACGCACCGTGTGTTGATCCAGCCGCTGGGCGAACTGCGGGTTCTCCTCCCCCGCCAACACGTCGTAGGTCCCGTCGGAGGCGTGGCGGAGATAGTCGTCCACCCGGTCGATCAACTCCAGCCCGCTGCACGCTTCCACCTCGGCCAGGTCCGTGATCAGGTGCCGGATGGTCCGGGCGTGTCGGGCACTGCCGGCCCGCAGCCCGAGCGTGCCGCGCAGTTCGTTGTCGTCCCACGCCAGCACCCCCCGGCCGCGGACGCTGCCGATGGTGGCCGCGGCCAGCGCGGTGGCGGTGGTCTTGTGCACCCCTCCCTTGGGGTTGGCGAACGCCAGTACCCCGGGGCGGGGCAGCTGCCGCCGCAGGATCGACAACGCCCACTCGGTGGACTCGTCCGGCGCGCTGACCTGACGCCACTCGATCCGCTGCGGATAGTTGCCGCCGGAGACCGGGTGGGTGGAGGTCGGCGCGACCGGGTACGGAGAGGTGGGATAGGGCGAGACCGGTGCCACCGGCGCGGTGGCGTAGCCGGCCTGGGCCTGCGGATATCCAGAGTCCGATGGATACCCCGCATCAGCCGGCGGGGCAGGGCGGCGGTCCGCGGTCGCCGGCCGGTTCCGCCAACCATCCATCCAGGGCGAACGGCGCCGGCCGGGGTGGTCGCCGGGAGGAGGCGTGTAGTGTCCCTCGTCCTGCCACCCGCTGGATCCATCGTTCCATCCGGATCCGTCGGCCCAGCCAGCGGAACCGTCGTGCCAGCCCGCCTGACTCTCGTCCCACCCGGCACCAGCCGCCGGGGCGGGGCGGCTGGCCGGAGGCGTTGACCGCGGTGACGGCGGCGGCGCAGACGGTGGCTGCCCCGCCTGGCCGTCCCGGCCCCCGGACCGGCGTCCGCGTGCCCGGGTCACCTGCGGCTGCTCACCGCTTCGCCCGAGCAGGGCACGGTCGAGCAGGGCCCGCCAGCGCGGCGCCGACTCGGCCGGTTCACCCCACTCCGTGCGCTCCACGCTCACCCCCAGCGCTGTCGAGACTGCTCCGCAATCCGATGTCCGTCACCCGCTCCCTCGCCGTCACCACCGCCCGATCTTCGATGGGGCTATAGAACGAGGAACGAGTCACGCGTCCACCAGGTACGTGTACGGAGAGTGTTGGGCGGTCCGTCCCTGACAGGCTAGCCGGTCTGGTCGATTGGTCCTAGTGCCCTGCCCGGAGGATCTCCAGCGCCCGGGCCAGATCGGCGGGATAGTCACTCACGAACTCCACCCACTCGCCGGTGCCCGGGTGGTGGAATCCGAGCGCCCGGGCGTGCAGCCACTGTCGGGTCAGCCCCAGGCGGGCGGCCAGCGTCGGGTCCGCACCGTAGGTCAGGTCCCCGACACAGGGGTGGCGCATCGCCGCCATGTGGACCCGGATCTGGTGGGTGCGTCCGGTCTCCAGCCGGATGTCCACCAGACTGCTGGCGGGGAACGCCTCCAGGGTGTCGTAGTGGGTGACGCTGGGGCGCCCTCCCGACACCACCGCCCACTTGGCGGGGTGGTGGGGATGCCGATCGATCGGGGCGTCGATGGTTCCCCGCAGCGGGTCAAGCTGGCCCTGCACCACCGCGTGGTAACGCTTCTCCACCTCGCGGGCTTTGAACGCCCGCTTCAACACGCGGTAGGCCCGCTCGCTCTTGGCCACCACCATCACCCCGGTGGTGCCGACATCCAGCCGGTGGACCACGCCCTGCCGCTCGGCGGCCCCGCTGGTGGCGATGGTGTATCCCGCGGCGGCCAGTCCCCCCACCACCGTCGGCCCCGTCCAGCCGGGACTGGGGTGGGCGGCCACCCCGACCGGTTTGTCCACCACCACGATGTCCGCGTCGTCGTAGATCACCCGCAGTCCCGCCACCGGTTCCGGCGGTGGCGCCGCGGGGACCGGCGGCGGAGGCAGCGTCACCTCCAGCCAGGCGCCCGCGCGCACCCGCTCGGACTTCGGACGCGCCGCCCCGTCCAGCTGTACGTCGCCGGCCTCCACCAGGGCCGCGGCCGCCGCCCGGGACAACCCGAACAGGCGGGACACCGCCAGGTCCAGCCGGGTGCCGTCCAATCCGTCCGGCACCGGCAGCGCCCGGTGGGTGCCGGTCGTGGGATTACTCGTCGCCACAACCACCTCTCAGGCGTCCTGTTCCCGGGGCTCCGCCGGGGCGGACACCACCCGGGTGCCATCCCGCTGCCGTCCGGTCAACTCCAGCCACACCACCAGCACCACCCCCAGCACCAGACAGGAGTCGGCCACATTGAAGATCGGCCAGACGCTGCCGTCCGGGACGAACACGCTGATCATGTCGACCACCTCGCCCCGGAACGGGCCGGGTGGGCGGAACAACCGGTCCACCAGGTTGCCGGCGGCACCACCGGCGATCAAGCCCAAGCCGACCGCCCACAGCCCGGACCGCAACCGGATGGACAGCCACCCGATCCACCCCAGGACCGCGAAGGCGATCAGGGGGAACACCCAGGTGTGGTTACTACCAAGACTGAAAGCGGCGCCACTGTTGGTGGCGTGGACGAGATACACCAGCCCACCCAGCAACCGCACGGGCTCCGCCCCGGCCAGGTGGGTGACGGTGAGCTGTTTGGTGACCTGATCCAGCAGGATCAGCCCGGCGGCCAGTCCAATCAGCGCCCCACGGGCGCCCCACCGGCCCCGGTCTGTTCCCGTGTTCAGCGCCGCTCCTCCAGTTGTTTGCACGACACGCACAGGGTAGCGGACGGGAATGCCGCCAACCGCTCCACCGGGATCTGGTTCCCACAGCGCTCGCACCAGCCGTAGTTGCCCTCCTCGAGCCGCTCCAGCGCCCGCTCCACCTGCGTGGTGCGCTCGAGGATGCTCTGGGCCAGCGAGATCTCCTGCTCCCGCTCGAACGTCTTGTTGCCGGTGTCGGCCTGGTCATCGCCGGCGCTGTCGTTGAACCGATCCCGCTGCAGCTCAGTGATCTCCGCCATGTGGAGCTGGTATTCCTGCCGGAGCTCCTCCAACCGGGCGGCCAACGCCGCCCGAATCCGCTCCGTCTCCGCCGCGGACCGATCCCCCTTGGCAGTGGTCGCCCGGCCGCCTCGGGACTTGGCCGCGCCGGACCGGCCGGCGGCCTCCCGCTTGGCGGCCGATCGGCCGCCCCCGGACTTCCCTCGGGTCGGCTTGTCCGTAGGGCTGACCGTCGCAGACCCGGTCATCCCCGTTGCCTCGCCGGTGGTTTCGTCGGTCGCCGCCACCGCGGCCCGGTCCTGCTCCTTGGTCCGCTCAGCCATCACGTCCCCCAGATATGCAATGGCGCGCAGCGGGCCGCTGCGCACTCCATAGGGTGGCAAGGATACGGAACGTATTGGCGGCCGACAACCGCGCCACACCTTTTTCACGATCAATCCGGGATGAGCGTGATAACGGTGGTTATGACGTCTAACGATGGCTATGATGGTTCGTCACGTTCCGTGCGGTCCGCGGACAAATCCGCTGTTGGCGCACTGATCCGCTGGCCACCATTCCGCAGCCTCGCGCACCGCGCGGCGAGCTCACGTCTGATCCCCGCGGAGCGCCGCCAGCCGCGCCGTGAGCTGGTCCGGTTCCGCGGTGTCGACGGTGAACAGTTTGTCCCGGCTGGTGGTGCCGGTCCGCAACGAGACCGCCGCCGGTCGTACCCCCAACGCCTCCGCCAACGCCCGCCGGGCGGCCTCGGTGGCGCGCCCGGAGACCGCCGGAGGCGTCACCGCGATGATCAGCGCGGGGCCGAATGGCCCGTCGTAGCTACCACCGACCCGCTGGCGGGAAGCGCCGGGTTTGACCCGGACCGCAACCGTGACCTCCCCGGTGACCTGACCGCCCACGCTCGCCATTCTGCCCGACCGTCGCGCACCATCCGCCCCTGCCCGGGGCGGAGGCGTCAGACTCGGCCCGCGTCGGCCAACAGGGCGCTGTCCGGCTCACACAAGCCGCAGGGGGTGAACCCGAGCTCCACCGCCTCGGCCACCGGCAGCGGCTCGCTCTCCCGCCCCAACAGGTGCACACAGCCGCTGAGGTGGTAGCGGGGGCGGCCGTCCACGACCAGCACCTCGGTCATCATCCGGCTCACGCGGGCGGCGTCGGCAGGGGAAACCTGCTGCATGGGAGGCTCGTCCGCGGGCTCCGCCGCCTCCTCCTCCAGTGGCGCCGCTTCCTGCGCCGCGCTGCCCTGGGTGGGGATGGTGACGGTGGGGGCACCTCCGCCGGCCTCGACCGGCTCCGCCCCGTCCTCCCGCGCCGCTTCCGCTCGGGAAGCCTGCCCGACCAGGGCCGGTTCCGCTTCCCGCTCCTCATCCGCCAGCTCGTCAACCGGCTCGGTGTCCTCGACGTACGACGACCGCCGGGTGCCTACCACCAGCACCACCGCCGCCAACAGACTGGCCGCGATGGAACCGCTCAGCATCGCGCTGGACGACTGCCACAGACCCAGCACCAGCAGCCCGGTGGCGCCGGCGATGAGCAGGAGACTTGCCACGATCACAAACGATCACTCCCAGTGCCTGGGGTGGCTCAGCGCCGCTGCGGTACGAGGAGGGGCGCAGCGTAGCTGCGGGACGGTCCCCGTGATCAACCCGGTCGGCCGATCACGGACTGCTCGTTGTCAGTGCCCTTCGACGTACGCGTTCGCGCCGGCCAGCGCGTTCCCGCCTCGAGCGCCCTCGGTGCGGTTCATCTCGACCTCGAGACCCTGCCCGCGGCCCTCCAGGTCACGCAGCTGGCTCTCCAGGTAGGCCTTGAGGCGGGTGCGGTACTCGCGCTCGAAGACCTTCAGCTCTTCAATGTGCTTCTGCAACGCCGACCGCTTGGCCTCCAGGCCACCCATGACTTCCTGGTGCCGCTGCCGGGCTTCCCGCTCCAGCGCCTCGGCCTTGCTGCGGGCCTCGCGGGTCAGCTCCTCCGCCTTACCGCGCGCCTCCGCCACCAGCTGCTCAGCCTCCCGGCGAGCGTCGGAGAGGTGATCATCGGCGGTCCGCTGGGCCATCATCAGCACCCGCAGCGCCTGCTGTTCACCGTCGCCGACCCCGTCCCCGCCGGCCCGCAGCTGCTCCAGCTCGGCCTGCATGCTCCGGGCGGCCTGCTCGGCCGCGGCCTTCTCCCGCTGTAGCCGCTCGATCTGGCCCTTCAGCTCGTTGTTCTCCTGGGTCAGCCGTGGGTCACCGACCGGGCGGCCTCCACCGCCCCGCTCGAGGGCAGCGCGTAGTTCGTTGTTCTCCTCGATCAGCCGGGCGTTTTCCTCGATCAGCCGGGCAAGCTCGCGCTCGACCTCATCCAGGAAGGCGTCGACCTCATCCTCGTCGTACCCTCGCTTGCCGATCGGCGGCTTCTTGAAGGCGACATTGTGAACGTCAGCCGGGGTTAGCGGCATCGATACTCCTCCGGTCAAGTGCGGCGGCCAGACCGCTGGTCAACAGCCTATGACAGGCTGCTGATCAGGTTCCCTACCACGGCGAACAACACGAACAGCATAACCAGCAGCACGAGGGCGGCGAGGTCGATGCTCACGCTACCAATCCGCAACGGTGGGATCACCCGCCTCAACGCCTTGAGGGGTGGATCAGTGACGGTCCACACGGATTCCAGGCCTGCTGCCGCCCACCGACCCGGGTGCCAATGGCGGGAATACGCCAGCACCCAACTCATGACGAACCTGCCTAGCAGCACCATCAGGAACAGGTGGAGCAGGACGTAGAGCACCTGCAGCACGACCACGAAGCCCACAGCCATCCCTCAATCGGGTCAACGGTTGCGGAAGAACTCACCCTCGGCGATCTTGGCCTTGTCTTCCGCGGTGACCTGGACGTTCGCTGGTGAGAGGAGGAACACCCGATTCGTCACCCGCTCCATCGTACCGCGCAACCCGAATGCCAACCCGGCCCCAAAATCCACTAGCCGGCGGGCATCGGCTTCATCCATCTCGGTCAAATTCATGATCACCGGGGTGCCCTCCCGGAAGTGCTCACCGATGGTGCGCGCCTCCCGGTACGTGGTCGGGTGCAGGGTGGTGATCTGGTAGCGCCGCTCCGGTGCCGGGGCGGGCTCCGGCTCCGGCTCCGGTGCCGCTTGCGGCGCCAACGCCAGGTTGTCCCGGGTGAGGTGACTCACGTTGGTGTCGCGGCCGATCGGCTCCCGCGTGATCGACCGCACGTTGCTCCGCTCCTCCAGACGCTCCCTGCGATCGATGCGGTCGACCCGCTCCACCCGACGCAGCGGTACGCGCTCGGTCGGCCGGGACCGGGTACTGTCGGCCGGTCCACCCCCGGCCTCTGGGTACTCATCGTCGTCTTCGGGGTAGTCGTCGGCGTACCGGCGGGCAGCCTCCCGCCGCGCCCGTCCCCGGCTGGTCGGCGGGGCGAGCTCCCGCTCCTCCAACGCGTCGCCCTCATCCTCGATGAGACCGAGCCACACCCCCGCCTTTCGCAGTGCGCTCATGGCAGTTCCTCCGTCCGGCGCGGCCTATCCCCCGCATACCCGGAATCACACCCGTGTAATTCGACCGCCCAAACTCAGGCTACCGCAGTGGTGCACGCATTCCGAGCAAGGCGGATCCAATCCGCACGTGTGTCGCTCCGCAATGCAGCGCGTCCACCAGGTCGCCACTCATTCCAGCGGAGATAATGGTCGCTTCTGGATAATCCCCGCGCAACCGAGTAGCGATTTCGACCAACCGGGTGAACGCCGTCCGAGGTTGCCAGTCCAGCGGCGCCACCGCCATCACCCCGCGCAGCCGGAGCGTCTCCTGCCCCGCCACCGCCTCGACGACCCGGGCTAGCTCCGCCCCGTCCGGTACCCCGCCCCGGGTCGGATCACCGTCCAGGCTGATCTGTACCAGTACCTCCAAGGGACGCTCCCGGACCGCGGCGGCCCTCCCCAGCGCCTCCGCCAACCGGACACTGTCCACCGAGTGGACCAGGTCCGCGTACCGGACCACGGAACGCGCCTTGTTGCGCTGCAACCGCCCGACGAAGTGCCAGCGCACGCGCACCCCACTGGCGGCCACTTCGGCCACCTTGGCCGACGCCTCCTGGTCGCGGTTCTCCCCGATGTCACCGACGCCCAGCCGCGCTAGCCGGATCACATCCGCGGCCGGGTAGGTCTTGGTGACCGCCACCAGCGTCACCTCGGCCGGATCCCGGCCGACCTCGGCGCAGGCAGCGGCGATCCGTTCCTGAACCTTGGCCAGGTTGGCGGCTAGCGCGGCTGTCCGTGGGTCCTCGGCTGGTAGCCCGATACTCACGACCCGTTCTTCAAGAAGTCCGGGACGTCCACATCGTCGAACAGCACCCGCCGGGCCTGCGGCGGCGGGGTCGGCGACGGTGGCGGCGGAGGCGGCTCCGGCGGGTTCGGCGAGGCCGGCCGCCGCGGCTGCTCCGCCGGCTTGTACGAGGGGGCGCCCCCGTCGAACCCGGCCGCGATCACGGTCACCCGGACCTCGTCTCCGAGCGCGTCGTCGATCACCGCGCCGAAGATGATGTTCGCGTCGGGGTGGGCGGCGTCCGTGACCAACTGTGCGGCGTCGTTGATCTCGAACAGCCCCAAGTCGGAACCGCCGGCGATGGACAGCAGCACTCCCCGCGCCCCGTCCATGCTCTGCTCCAGCAGCGGACTGGAGATGGCGGCCTGGGCCGCTTCCACCGACCGGTTGTCACCCCGGGCCCCACCGATGCCCATCAGCGCGCTGCCCGCTCCGCTCATCACGCTCTTGACATCGGCGAAGTCGAGATTGATCAGCCCGGGTGTGGTGATCAAATCGGTGATCCCCTGCACCCCGGACAGCAGCACCTGGTCGGCCTGCCGGAACGCGTCCATCATGCTCATGCTGCGGTCACCGAGCGCCAACAGCCGATCATTGGGGATCACGATCAGGGTGTCGCACTGGTTGCGCAGCTCCTCGATCCCCTGCTCGGCCTGCAGCTGCCGACGCTTGCCCTCGAACGAGAACGGCCGGGTCACCACCCCGATGGTCAGGGCGCCGAGCTTACGGGCGATGTTGGCCACCACCGGCGCTCCCCCCGTACCGGTGCCGCCACCCTCCCCACAGGTGACGAACACCATGTCGGCCCCCTTGAGGACCTCTTCGATCTCGTCCCGGTGATCCTCCGCTGCGGCTTTGCCGACCTCCGGGTCTGCCCCCGCTCCCAGACCCCGAGTGAGCTCCCGCCCCACGTCCAGTTTGACGTCTGCGTCACTCATCAGCAGCGCTTGAGCGTCGGTATTGACCGCGATGAACTCAACTCCCTTGAGTCCCACCTCGATCATCCGGTTGACGGCGTTCACCCCGCCCCCACCAATACCGACGACCTTGATGACCGCCAAATAGTTGTGCGGATGTGTCATCGGTCAACCCTCCCTCCCGATCGAGGCGACACGCAAGCTTTCACTCATTACTAGCGACCGACCGCAAAGTCAACCTCCCAGGCAGCGTAGGCGCCGCGACGTGATGAGCGGGGCATACGAGTCGCCGGCGTGTCGCCCCACAGGTCAACGCACACTCACCACCCGCGGTGCGCTCACGTCGATAATCTCACCCTCCCGGTCGAGCAGCGCGGTCACTACCCGGGCCTTGTCCAGACTCTCGGTCGCGTCCCCCCACACCACCGTCCACCCCGAGGAGAGGGACAGGGTGATCCAGTCCACGTCGGTCACGGTCAGCGACTCCAGCTCGGCGCGCAGCTCCGGGGTGAGGGCCGCCAGCACCGTCAGGGCGGCCTGGGTCGCCGGGTTTTCCGGGCCCGCCTGAGGCAGCACCAGCACCGGTAACTCCCGCGGCGGCGCGGCCACCGCTCGGATCACCACGCCGTCGGCGTCCACCAGCAAGTGTTGATCATCGACGGGCACGGCCGCGACCGGTTCCCGCTCCACCACCTCGATCACCACAGTGTCCGGCCAGTCTCGGCGGACCTCCACGGTAGCCACCGCCGGTAGGGCCCGGACCCGCTCGGCCACCTCCCCTGGGCGCACCCGCAGCAGCGGGGTCTCCGGCACAATGCCGGCGGCCTGCCGCACCTCCTCGGCCGAGAGGGACTCCACCCCGGTCACCCGTACCTGCCGGACCCCCCACAGGGACGTGCCGATGGCCAGCCAGCCGAGCACCGCCAGCACCGCGAGCGCCGCGGTGGCCGCCGCCCAGGCGCGGCGACCACCGGGTAGCCGCGGCCGCCACCGTCGCCGCGCTTGAAAGAAGCGCCGCACCGAGGCGGGGACCGCGTCCTCTCCGGCTCGGACCAGCCGCCAGCGTCGCTCCCCTACCCCGGTCATCGCCGGTCGAGCACCGCCAACAGCTCATCGGCCATCAGCGAGATCGGCGGTGCTCCCATGGTGACCACCAGGTCGCCGGGGCGGGCCCGGGCGGCCACCTGGGCGGGGATCTGGTCCCAGTCCGGGACGAACGCCTTCCGCTCCTCCGGCAGGTCCACCGCGGCGGTCAGCGCCACGCCGCCCTGTCCGGGCTCCCGCATCTCCCCCGGCGCGAACACCTCCATCACCAACGCGTGATCGGCGAGGGAGAGCGCGGCGGCGATCTCGGCCTGCAAACCCATGGTGCGGTAGAGCCGGTAGGGCTGGAACACCACGATCAGTGCCCCGTCGCCGGCCAATTCCCGGTACGACCGCAGCGACAGGTCCATCGCGGTCGGGTGGTAGGCGTACTCGTCGTACACCCGCACCCCGCCGGCGGTGCCCTTGAGCTCGAACCGTCGCCGCACCCCCGGGAAGGCCGCCAGGCCCGCCGCCACCTCCGACGCCGACACTCCGAGCCGCAGCGCCACCAGGGCCGCGGCCGCGCTGTTGAGTCCGAGGTGGTTGCCCGGCACCGGCAACCGGAACTCTCCCAGCGGGGAGCCGTCCAGCCACGCCAGGTACCGCACCCCCGCCACGCTGGAGGACAGCTCGGCGACCCGCAGGTCCGCGTCGGGGGCCTCACCGTAGGTGAAGACGGTCCGCCCCTCGGCCCGCAGCTGGTCGGTCACCTGCCGCGTCCGCGGGTCGTCGGCGAAGGTCACCACGAACCCGTCCGGGGACACCGTCCGCCCGAACTCGACGAACGCCTCGGTCAACCCGTCCAGATCCCCGTACGTGTTGAGGTGGTCCGCATCGATGTTGGTAATGATGCCCACGTGCGGGTGGTAGCGCAGAAACGACCGGTCCGCCTCGTCCGCCTCGATGATGAAGTGCTCGCCGGTGCCGTGGTGCGCGCCACCCCCCAGCTCGGACACCTCTCCCCCGATCACAAAGGAGGGATCGAGCCCGGCGTGCTGCAACACGTACGTCAGCATGGAGGTGGTGGTGGTCTTGCCATGCGTGCCGGCCACCGCCACCGAACGGCGGCCGGTCATCGCCGCTACCAGCGCCTCCGACCGGTGCAGGATACGCAGCCCCCGCTTGCGCGCCTCCACCAGCTCCAGGTGGTCGTGCGGAATCGCGGTCGAATAGACCACCGTGTCCACGCCATCCAAATTGGATGGCTCGTGGCGCAGGTAGATGGTGCCTCCCAGGGCCCGCAGCGACGACAACGTCGGCCACTCCCGCAGCTCGCTACCGGTCACCGGGATGCCCCGGGTCAGCAGCAGCCGGGCCAGACCAGCCATCCCGACTCCGCCCACCCCGATCAGGTGGACCGTCCCCAACTGCTCCGCGGTCAACGGCTGCGACGCCTGGGTCACGGTCACGACGGAATCACCTCCAACATGAACCGGCGTAGCGCCTCGTCCCCGTCTCGGCGGCCATACGCGGCCGCGGCCGCGCCCATCGCCACCAGCCGTTGAGGATCGCGCATCAGCTCGATCACGTGCTTCTCGATCCAGTCCGCAGTGAGCTGGTCGTCGTCGACCAGCAGCCCGCCCCCGGCCTGCACCACCGGGAGCGCGTTGTTCCGCTGCTCCTGGTTACTGTGCGGATAGGGAACATACACCGATGGCAACCCTACCGCCGCCAACTCCGCACACGTGATCGCGCCCGCCCGGGAGATCACCAGGTCAGCGGCGGCGTAGCCGAGCTCCATCTCATCCAGGAACTTCAGGGTCACGTACGGCATCGGCAGATCCGGTGGGATCTGCACATCCTCGTTGCGGGCGCCGATGATGTGCAGCACCTGGATGCCAGCGGCGGTCACCGCCTTGGCCGCGCCCGCCATCGCCAGGTTAATCGACCGGGCCCCCTGAGAGGCTCCGAACACGAACAACACCGGCGCGTCCTGCCGCAACCCGAACCTCGCCCGCGCCTCCGCCCGCCGCGCCGCCCGGTCCAGGGTGGCGATGCTGCGCCGCAGCGGCACCCCCACCACCCGCCCGTGGCGCAGCGACCGCACCTGCTCGCGCTGGTGCTCGAACCCGAGCGCCAGGTGTCGGGTGACCCGCATCCCCATCCGGTTGGCCACCCCCGGAGGCACGTTCACCTCGTGGATCACCAACGGCAGCTCCCGCCGCCAGGCGGCCAGGTAGGCCGGCACCGACACGTACCCGCCGAACCCCACCACCACCTGCGCCTCGACCTCGTCGATGATCTTCCCGGCGGCGCGCGCCGACCGCCACATCCGGTCCGGGGTACGCAACAGGTCCAGGTTGAGTGAGCGGGGCAGCTGGTACGCCGGCACCAGCCGCAGGTCGTACCCCCGTGGGGGGATCAACTCGGTCTCCAGCCCCCGGGGGGTGCCCAGGCAGGTGATCCGCACCTGCGGGTGGTGCCGGCGCAGGCAGTCGGCGAACGCCAACAGCGGGAAGATGTGCCCCCCGGTACCACCTCCGGCGAGGACGACGGAGTGCAACTCCCGGAACGGTTCGGACGGTACTGGCGCGGACCCGATCGCTCGGGGCCCCAGCGGTGTGGTCACCGCACCTCCTTGACCTGTGAGCGGGACGATGTGGTGCCGGCCCGGGGCGACCTGCCGGCGGTAGACCGACGCCGGGCCGATTTCCGGGGCAGCGGCGGCAACGGCGCCCAGAGTAGCTGCACCCACCGCGCCGGTGGCCGGGCATGCAGTGCCCGCGCCGCGGCCGGCTCCGCCCGTGCGAAGGAGGCGAGCATGCCGACCGCCGCCAGCGTAACCACCAGGGCACTGCCACCGGCGGAGATGAACGGCAACGGTACGCCGGTGATCGGCAGCAGGCCGACCACCCCGCCGATGTTGATCACGGTCTGGCCGACGATCCACGCGGCCACCCCGGCGGCGGCCAACCGTCGAAACCGGTCCGGTACCCGGCGGGCGATCCGCAGCACGGTGTAGGCGAACACCGCGAACAGCGCCAACACCACCATGCAACCGACTACCCCGAGCTCCTCGCCGATGACGGCGAAGATGAAGTCGTTGTGCCCCTCCGGCAGCCAACCCCACTTGTGGCTGGCGTTGCCCAGCCCCACCCCGAACCAGCCCCCGTCGGCGAGCGCGCTGCGCCCCTGCACCGCCTGGTAGCACTCGTCCAGCACGTCGCACTCCGGGTCCAGGAAGGCGGTCAACCGCTCCAGCCGGTAGCTCTGGGTGAGCATCAACGCGACCAGGCCCGCGAGCAGCAGCAGACCGAAGGTGACGAACACCCGCAGCCGGACCCCGGCCGCCCACAGCAGCCCGACGAACAGCACCACCATGATCGCCACGGTGCCGAGGTCCTGGTAGCCGACCATCAGGAACAGCAACCCCGCCACCGGGAACAGCGGCTGCAGCAGTTCCCGCCACCAGCCCAGCCGCTCCCCTTTCCGGGCCAGCAGACCGGCCGCCCACACCACCAGCGCCAGCTTGGCCAGCTCGGACGGCTGCAGCGACAGCCCGCCGAACTTCAACCACAGCTCCTCGGAGGCGATCGGACCGATCCGGGGCTGGTCGATCAGCTTCGCCCGGGCGAGCAGGGAAAGCCCGTCCAGCAACCCCTGCAGCAGGAAGGCCACCAGCAGCAGCGGCAGCCCCAGCGCCCGGAAGGTCTTCACCGGCAGCCGCTGGCAGTACCAGAACGCCAGCAACCCGATCGCGGCGTACGTGGCCTGCTCGGTCACGGCCGCGAACGCGTTGCCGTTGACCACGTAGGCGTGCACGCTGGTGGCCGAGAACACCATGGTCAGCCCGATCACCAGCAGCAGACCAACGCTGGCCAGCAGCAGGTAGTACGAGGCCAGGGGGCGGCCCAGCAGCCCCCGCAGCATCGCCACCGCCCGCCCCACCGCGCTGGTCACCGGTCACCTCCTGCCCGGGGGGTGTACGCCGCCACCGCCGCGGCGAACGCCTCACCCCGGTGGGCGTAGTCGGTGAACATGTCCCGCGAGGCAGCCGCCGGCGCCAGCAGCACGGTGTCTCCCGGCTGGGCCAGCCCGGCGGCGGCCCGCACCACCTCCACCATCGCCGCCTCGTCGGTACGGTCGACCCGCACCACCGGCACCTCCGGGGCGTACCGCGCCAGGGCGGCGGCCACCTGCTCCCGGTCCACGCCCAGCACCACCGCCCCGACTAGCCGATCCGCCACCGCCCGCACCAGCTCGTCTACCCGCACCCCTTTGAGCTGCCCGCCGGCGATCCACACCACCCGCGGGTAGGAGCGCAGGGAGGCCAGCGCCGCGTGCGGATTGGTGGCCTTGCTGTCGTCGACGAACGCCACCCCCGCCACCGTGGCCACCAGGGCGTTGCGGTGCGGCTCCGGTTGATATCCCGCCAGCCCCGCGGCGACCGCCTTCGGTGCCACCCCGTGGGCGCGGGCCAGGGCCGCGGCGGCCAACGCGTTGGCCAGGTGGTGCCGGCCCGCCGGCCGGACCTGGTCGGTCGGCAGCAGCGGCACCGGCGAGTCGGCGAAGGCGTAGTCGACCAGCGTCCCGTCCTGCACCCCCAGCTGGCCCGGCTCCGGGGCGGTCAGGGTGAACCCGACCCGCCGGCCCGGCACCCGGGCCAGCAACGCCGCCACCCGGGGATCGTCCAGGTTGCCCACCGCCACCGCTGCCGGATCCTTCCCCTGCGCCGCCCGCCAGATCACGGACTTGGCCTCCTGGTAGGCGGCGAACCCGCCGTGCCACTCCAGGTGGTCGTCGGCCAGGTTCAGCAGCGCCGCCACCGGCGGGGCCAGGGTGATCGACCAGTGCAGTTGCTGGCTGGACAGCTCCACCGCCAGCACGTCGTACCCGTCCGGAGCGGCGGGCCCGGGCAGGTCCACCAGCGGGGTGCCGATGTTGCCGACCGCGGCGGTGCGCAAGCCGGCGGCGGCGAGGATCGCCGCCAGCATGGTGACCGTGGTGGTCTTGCCGTTGGTGCCGGTGACCGCCAGCCACGGGGCCGCGTCCGGTCCCCGCAGCCGCCAGGCCAGTTCCGGCTCACTGTAGACCGGCAGACCGGCCGCCTGCGCGGCCCGCACCAGGTGATGGTCGGGCGGGAATCCCGGCGAGACCACCAGTTCGTGCGCCGGTGCCACCAGGTCGGGCGAGGGCGCATCGGTGATCACCACGGTGGCGCCGGCCGCGGCCAGCTCCTCGGTGGCGGCGGTGGCCCGCCGGTCCACCACCGTCACCACCGCCCCCCGCCGCAGCAAGGCCCGCGCGGCGGCGGCGCCGGCCACCGCCGCGCCGGCCACTACGACCGGCCGGCCCTCCCAGTCGACGCTGTGCTGGTCCGCCCCGCCGTACACGACGTCACCCGACCGCGGCCAGGAAGTCGCCGTAGAAGATGCCCAGACCGATCGCGGCCGCGATCCCCGCGATGATCCAGAACCGGATCACCACGTTCACCTCGCTCCAGCCTTTGAGCTCGAAGTGATGGTGCAGCGGGGACATCAGAAACACCCGTTTCCCGGTGGTCTTGTAGGACACCCGCTGGATGATCAGCGACATCGTGATGATCACAAACAGCCCACCGATGATCGGCAGCAGCAGCACGGTGCGGGTGGCCAGGGCCATCGCCGCCACCATGCCACCGATCGCCATCGACCCGGTGTCCCCCATGAAGATCTTCGCGGGGGAGGCGTTCCACCACAGGAACCCGACCAGTGCGCCCGCGGTGGCCGCGGCCAGCATCGCGATCTCCAGTGGATCACGGACCTCGTAGCAGTACTGGCTGCCGCTGAAGTTGTACCCGCCCGGAGCGTCATCGGCGCACCAGTGGCGATACTGCCAGAACGCGATCAGCCCGTACGCGGCGAGCACCATGATGGACACGCCCGCGGCCAGCCCATCCAGCCCATCGGTGAGGTTGACCGCGTTGGTGGTGCTGATGACCACCAGCACGAACACCACGATCGCACCGATCTTGCCGATCTCCAGCCACTCGATGTCCCGGACGAACGACAACGTGGTGCTGCCGACGGTCTGTCCGTTGGTGCTCTCGAAGTTCAGCGCCACCAGCCCGAACGCCACCCCGATCAGCAGCTGCGCCAGCAGCTTGCCGCGCTCGCTGAGGCCCAGGCTGTTCCGCTTGCGGACCTTCAAAAAGTCGTCGATGAAGCCGATCGCGCCGCAGAACACGAACAGCCCGAGCAGCACCAGCGCGGTCATGGTCGGCCCCACCTGCGCGATCTGCTGCGCCGGCAGAGTGGTCAGCGTGAGGTGGCCCGCCACGTACGCCACCACCACCGCCACGATGAACACCACCCCGCCCATGGTCGGGGTGCCCTGCTTCGGCAGGTGTGTCTGGGGTCCGTCGGTCCGAATTGGTTGCCCCGCCCGCAGCCGGGAGAAGGCCCGGATCGCCCACGGCGTGCACAGCAGCGAGACCAGGAAGGCGACCGCTGCGGCGACCACCACCGCTCTCATGCCGCGCCCACCTCCGCCGCCTGCGAGCCGGTAACCGCTTCCTGGCGCAGCCAGTCGGCCACCCGCCAGGTGCGGTAACGGGAGCCCTTGACCAACACCACGTCCCCGGGGCGCAGCCGTTCCCGCAGCCAATCCACCGCCGCGTCCTGATCGGCCACCAGTACCGATTCCCCTTTCCATCCGGTCCGTGCTCGGGCACCGACCGCACCGTCGTGAATCGGTGCGGCCAGCTCCTCCACCACCACCACGTGATCGACGCCGAGCGTGGCGGCCAGCGCCCCCACTTGCTCATGCCCGGCGCGCTCGAACGGCCCGAGTTCGGCCAGGTATCCCAGGACCGCCACGGTGCGCCGCCCCCGCCCAATGTCGGCCAGCGCGCGCAGGGCGGCCGAGGTGGAGGCGGGGTTGGCGTTGTACGAGTCGTCGATCACCGTGACCCGATCCGTCCGGTCGAACACGTCCATCCGTCGTGGAGACACGGTACGCAGGTCGCCCAACGCCTCGGCCACCTGGTCCACCGTCATGCCGAGCGCCAGCCCGACCGCCGCCACCGCCAGCGTGTTCGACACCTGGTGGGCACCGGTCACCCCCAGCCGCACCGGCGCCGTCCCGCCCTCGGTCACCAGCCGGTAGTGGGGGCGCCCCCGCTCGTCCAGGGCCACCTCCTCCGCCCGGACGTCGGCGTGGGCGGACTGCCCATACCGGAGCACCCGGGCCGAGGTGTGCTCCGCCATCGCCGCCACCTGTGGATCATCGGCGTTCAGGACCGCCAGCCCACTGGCCGGCAGCGCCTGGACCAACTCCCCCTTGGCGGTGGCGATCGCCTCCACGCTGCCGAACTCCCCCAGATGGGCGCTGCCGACGTTGAGCACCACCCCGATGTCCGGCGGGGCCACCCGGCACAGGTAGGCGATGTGCCCCACCCCCCGGGCGGCCTTCTCCAACACCAGGTACCGAGTGTCCGGGCCGGCCCGCAACACCGTGTACGGCAGCCCGAGTTCGTTGTTGAGCGACCCGGTCGGGGCGACGGTGTTCCCCAACCGGCTGGTCAGCTGCGCCAACAGGTCCTTGGTGGTGGTCTTGCCGGAGGAGCCGGTCACCCCGACCACCGTCAGCTGGTCGGACAACCGGGCCCGCACGTGCCGGGCCAACGCGGCCATGGCCGCCAGCGGATCGGCCACCAGCACCATCGGCACCTCGTCCTGCCGCCGGGTGCCCATCACCGCCACCGCTCCGGCGGCCCGGGCGGCCCGGGCGAAGTCGTGCCCGTCCACCCGGCTGCCGACGAACGCCACGAACAGATCTCCCGGACCGATCTTGCGGGAATCGAACTCCACTCCACCGGTCACCCGCGCGGCCGGGTCCGCCCCGGCCAGCGTGCCCCCGGTCACCCGCGCGATCTCCGCCAGATTCATCTCGATCATGCCGTGCCACCCGCGTTCCCGGACCGATCCGCGCGGTCCCGCAACTCCTCGGCCAACGCCACCCGGTCGTCGAACGGGTGCATCTGACCAGCCACTTCCTGCCCCCGCTCGTGCCCCTTGCCCAGCAGCGCCACCACGTCACCGGGCGCGGCGGTGCGTACCGCCGCCGCAATCGCTTCCCGTCGACCCGGTACCTCCGTCACCTCTGCGCCGGCCACCGACCGGGCTCCGGCCAGCACCGCCGCCCGGATGGCCGCCGGGTCCTCGTACCGGGGGTTGTCGTCGGTCACCACCACCAGATCGGCCCCCTCGGCGGCCGCCTGGCCCATCACCGGGCGTTTACCGGCATCCCGGTCCCCACCGGCCCCGAGCACACAGATCAGTCGGCCGCCCCGCGCCGCCGCCACCGGCCGCAGCGCCGCCAACGCCGCCACGATCGCGTCCGGTTTGTGGGCGTAGTCGACCACCCCCAACACCGGCCCCGGCGCCGCCACCCGCTCCAGCCGGCCAGGCGCCCCCGGGCAGTCGGCCACCGCCTGCGCCGCCACCGCCGGCTCCACCCCCACCTGGGTCAGCGCCGCGATCGCCAGCAACGCGTTGGCCACGTTGTGCAGCCCCGGCCGGGAGACTCCGGCCGGAACCGCCCCGGCCGGACCGTGGGCGAGGAACTGCTGCGCGTATCCGTCGCTGGTGGTGCGGTCGGTGGCGTACCAGGTGGCCTGCGGGTTGCCCGCGGCGGAGAAGGTGACCGTGTCCGGCCCGATCAGCGGCGCCAGCGCCGGGTCGTCGAGGTTGACCACCTCGGTGCGGCACCGGCCGTCGAACAGCCGGGACTTGGCCTCGAAGTACGCCGCCACATCCGGGTGGAAGTCCAGGTGGTCCTGGCCGAAGTTGGTCCACCCGCCGACCGCGAACCGCACCCCACCCACCCGATCGAGGGCGAGCGCGTGACTGGACACCTCCATCGCCACCGCGTCCGCCCCCTGCTCCCGCGCGAACGCGAACAGCGCGTGCAGGTCGGTGGCCTCCGGGGTGGTGCGCACACTCTCCACCACCAGCTGCCCCACCCGGGTCTCCACCGTGCCCAGCAGGGCCGGTCGCCGCCCGGCGGCCCGCAGCCCCGCCTCGATCAGGTACGCGGTGGTGGTCTTACCCGCGGTGCCGGTGATCCCGATCACCGTCAGGTCGGCGGTCGGGTCGCCGTAGACCCGGGCCGCCACCTCCCCCAGCACCGCCCGCGGATCCGGAACCACCAGGGTGGGGACCCCGGCCTCGGCCGCCGCGGCCGCCCCGGCCGGGTCGGTCAGCACCGCGGCCGCCCCGGCGGCCACCGCCTGGGCGATGAACTCCGCCCCATGTCGGTTGGCCCCGGGCAGGGCCGCGTACAGGTCGCCGGGATGGACCGCCCGACTGTCGTGGGTCACCCCGGTGACTACTCCGGCGGGCCGCTCCGACACGTCGAGCCGGGCCGCTAATTCAGCCAATGGACAGGGCGGTACGCGCTGTGGCCGGGGCAACGTGGTCACCGCACCGGCCGCCAGGTTACTGGTGAGCACGGCGGTAGACGTTACCGTGCGGTGCCCTTGCTTGTTCACGGGTACAGCTCAACCGGCGGTGGCTCGTGGGGAGAAGGTGGCACCCGGTAGTGGGTGAGGGCGAACGCCATCATGTCGGAGAACGCCGGGGCGGCCACGGCTCCCCCACCACCGCTCGGGGTGTGGGCGACCACGGCCAGCACGTACCGGGGATGGTCGGCCGGGGCCATGCCCACGAACGAGGCCACCTCGCCCGGGGCGTACTGCCCGTCGACCACCAACTGACCGGTGCCGGTCTTACCCGCCACGCGGTAGTCCGGTACGGCCGCGGCCCGGCCGGTCGCCCCCGGCGCGGTCACGACCGCCTCCAGCAGCTCCCGTAGATAGGCGGCGTTGGATTCGCTGAGCACCCGCCGGCTGTCCGGGGGCCCGGTCACCTCCTCGGTGCCGTCCGGCCTGATCACCGCCTGCACCAGCCGGGGGCGCACCCACACCCCGTCGTTGGCGATCGCGCCGTACACCGCGGCCAACTGCAGCGCGGTCACGTCCACGCTGTGCCCGATCGGCACCGACCCGTACGAGGAGCCGTACCACTCCTCCGGTGGCAGCAGCTGGCCGGCCACCTCCCCCGGCATGCCGACCCCGGTCGGCTCCCCCAGCCCAAACGCCCGCTGGTACTCGTACAGCTTCTCCGGCCCCAGCTCGTCGGCGATCATGATGGTGCCGACGTTGGAGGAGAACGCCATGATCGCCGGCAGGGTCAGTTCGGTGCCCGGCGGATGCCAGGTGGTGTCGGCGAAGACCTGGTCACCCTTACGAATGGTGGGGTTGATCACCAGGGTGTCCCCGGGCGCGATCACCCCCTCCTGTAGCGCCGCCCCGAACACGATCGGCTTGTGCACCGACCCCGGGTCGAACACCACCCGGGTGGCCACGTCCTGGCGCTCCCGCGCGTCGAAGGCGGTCGGGTCGGCCGCGTTGTAGCCGGGGTAGCTGGCCATCGCCAGCACCTCCCCGGTGCGGGCGTCCAGCAGCACCGCCGCCCCGAAGGTGGCGTCCACCGGCCGCAGGTGCGCGGCCAGCATCCGCTGCAACTCGTACTGCACGTCCATGTCGATGGTCAGCCGCAGGTCGGACCCGGGCTGCGGCAGGGTCTCCTGGTAGTAGCCCCCGGGGATCGGCTGCCCCCCGTAGTACTCCCCTTCCCCGCGCTCGTACACCCGCTCACCGTCGATGCCGCGCAGCACCTCGTCGTACGCGGCCTCCAGCCCCTCCAGCCCGGACAGATCCTCACCGGTGAAGCCGATCAGGTTGGCGGCCAGGTCGTTGCCGGGCACCAGTCGGCGCTCGTCCTGACCGATGCCGATCCCCTCCAGCCCCAGCGCGGCGATCTGGTTGGCGGTCGATACGTCCACCCCGCGGGCCAGCCACTCAAAGCTGGAGGGGGTGCCGTCGGGCCGGGTGGTCGGGCGCATCCGCTCGGCCAGTTGGGAGGCGGGGATACCCAGCAGCGGCTGTAGCTGCGCGGCGACGGCCTCCGGATCCTCGATCCGGGTCGGGTCGGCGTAGACGTACCGGGCTTCCACGCTGTGCGCCAGCACCGCGCCGTTGCGGTCCAGAATGGCCCCTCGCGCCGCCGGGAGGGTGACCGTCTGCAGGCGCGACTGCAGACTGGCCGCGGCCGCCGACGGGCCGTCGGTGAGCTGTAGCTCCACCAGCCGCATCCCGATCACCGAAAACACCGTCAGCGCCAGGGCCGTAGCCAGGCGCAGCCGGCGCCGGGAATTGGCCAGCGGGGGCGGGCCGTCGGTCCGCGGCCGGGGGCGGACCAGCCACCGCAGCACCCCTTGCCGCCGGGGGCGGGTGCGGCCGGTCTGGCTCCGGGAGCTGGTGGGGCGGGTCCCGGAGGTCCGGGCGGTGGTGGCCCTACCCGCCGTCGTGGACCTGCGCGCCCCGGTGGTACGGCCGGTGGTCGACCCACGGTCACTGCTGGTACGACTAGCCGGGATCCGGCTACCGGCCGACGACCGGGTAGCCGTCGCCCCTGACCGGGTCGCCACGGTCGAGGCAGCGGTGTTCCGTCCACCGGTCCGTCGGGTGGTGCGGCGGCCGACCGGCTCCGGGGTCTCCGAGTCGTCGAACATCCGCAGCGCCGGGCGGAACGGATCCTGGCTCACGGTCGCGCCCGACTGCCGCTCCCGGATGCTGCGGCCCCGCGGGTGATAGGCCCGGGCCTCCCCCAGGCGGCTGCTACTGCGGCGGTGGTTCATGACTCGTCCCCCTCCGTCGCGGGGGTGCCGGGCAGGTAGAGGTACTCCAGCTCGTGTCGCAGATCGACCAGGCCCATCCTGCGCGCGGCCGCGTCCAACGTGGCGGTGGAGCTGGCCTGGGCGATCTCCTGCTCCAGCTGTTGTTGACGCAGGTCCAGTTCGGTCTGCTGCCGGTACAGCTCCTGCAGCGTGAACGCGTTCTCATTGATCTTGGTGTTGAGCACCAGGATGCCCAGCACTCCTCCGACCACCAGGGCCAGCACCAGCGCCACGAACGGTGCCCGCGGCACTGGCACCGGCTCCGGCGGGCCGGTCTCAGTCCCCGTCATGTCGTCCCCCCTCTGATGTTCGGCCGGGCACCGGCCGCCCCCTCGGCCGGCGTAAGTCGTTCAGCGGCCCGTAGCCGGGCCGAGGCGGCCCGCGGGTTGGCCGCCACCTCCTGCTCCTCTGGGCGCTCCGCGCCCCGGGTCAACAGCCGCAGGGTGGGTTCGCTACCGGGCGGCGCCACCGGTAGCTCCGGTGGCGCGCTGCCCCGCGCCCGGGCCACCAACTCCCGCTTGACGATCCGGTCCTCCAGAGAGTGGTAGGACAGGACCACGATCCGCCCTCCCGGGGCGAGCCGGTCCAACGCGGCCGGTAACGCCGTGGTCAGCGCCGCCAGTTCCTGGTTGACCTCGATCCGCAACGCCTGGAAGGTCCGCTTGGCCGGGTGCCCCCCGGTCCGGCGCGCCGGGGCCGGCACCGCCTGGCGGACCAGTTCGGCCAGCTCCGCGGAGGAGGTCAGTGGCTGCCGCTGCCGCTGCCGCACGATCGCGGCGGCGATCCGGGCGGCGAACCTCTCCTCGCCGTAGTCCCGCAGCACCCGGGTCAGCTCCGCGGTCGAGTACGTGTTGACCACGGTCTCCGCGGTCAACTCTTGCCCCGGATCCATCCGCATGTCCAGCGGCGTGTCCCGGGCGTAGGAGAATCCCCGCTCGGGCAGGTCCAGCTGGAGCGAGGACACCCCGAGATCGAACAGGACCCCGTCCACCTGGTCGTATCCGAGTTGGTCCAGCACGTCCGGCAGCTGGTCGTAGACCGCTTGCACCAGGTCCACCCGGGACCGGTAGGCTGCCAGCCGGTGTCGGGCGTGGTCCAGTGCCTGCGGGTCGCGGTCCACTCCCACCAGCCGCAACTGCGGGTGGTCGGCCAGCAGGGCCTCGGCGTGGCCACCCAGGCCGAGGGTGGCGTCCACATGCACCGGGGTACGACCGGCCGCCACCGCGGCCTGGAACGCGGGGGCCAGCAGCTGTCCGCACCGGGCGAGCATCACCGGTACGTGGCTACCCTGCCCCGGTGGCACGTCAGGTTCCCGGGGCGCACGCAGGACGCGTGACCGACCCAATGTTCCGACCCCCTGCTGGCGTGGCGCACGCCAGGAACGTGCCGTACCGTCAGCTCCCCATCCGCTCCCGCCCTGGCACCGGGGAAGAGATGCCAGGACGCCGTCAGCGGCTGGAGAGCTCGCGGTACGGCTAGCTACTTGTCTCCGTGGGGAGGGCCGGATCTCGGCCCGATGTCACCCCATCGGCGTATCACGAAATTGACGGTCCGATCAGGACGACATGGTGAATTGGCGCCGGTGGACCGTCGCTATGGGCTACACCCCCGGCAACACCCCCTGTTCAATATCTGCGAACTGTTCTTCACTTTCGGCCAGATAGGCCTCCCACGCCTGCCGGTCCCAGATCTCTACATGGGTGCTGGCTCCGATCACGGCGAGTTCGCGGTTGAGCCCGGCGTATTCCCGCAGGTGCGCCGGGATCGTGACCCGGCCCTGCTTGTCGGGCACCTCGTCGTGCGCGGAGGCGAAGAACACCCGGCTGTAGGCCCGGGCCGCCTTGTGCGTCATCGGCTGCTGCCGTAGCCGGGCAGCGATCGCGGTGAACTCGGCGATCGGGAACGCGTACAAGCAGCGCTCCTGCCCCTTCGTGATCACCACTCCACCCGCCAAGCCGTCGCGGAACTTGGCCGGCAAGATCAGCCGACCTTTGTCGTCCAACCGGGGGGTATGCGTGCCCAGAAACAAGCATCCCCACCCCCTCGGATCGATGGCGGCTCCGCTTCCGCCACTGGCCCCCACTCTACTCCACTTCACTCCACAAACAATCGAAAACTCGCGGCCACATCCTCACCATCTGTGATCGCGATCAGATTTCCGCAGGTAGCAGGCGGGGTGGATCACGCCTCTCCGCGGAGGGTGGTCATGAACCTGACACCGACGAGGTACCCGAGGCGGCGCGCTCCCTCCCCCGTTTGGGTGCCGGGTGGGGGCAACGACCCGCTCCACCGGTGGTTCGACCAGGGGGTGGTGGAGGAAAGTGGAGGAGGGTCAGATCGGCTCGATCTCGAGGGTGACCATCGAGGCCAGCTGGTGGTAGGTCTCGATCAGGTCATCGCGGTCCAGGAAGCCGGCCACCATGATCCCGATCATGTGCGACTCGTACTCGTCGGTCACCACCTGGCCCGGCGCCAGGCCGGCATCCACCGAGATCACGTCCGGGTGCTCGGCGACCTTGTCCAGACCGTGCACCGCCCGGACTCGACCGGTGGCGGTCGGGAAGATGTTCAGCGCCGCCACCGGCATCGTCAGCTTCGGCGCGGTCCGGGGGGAGGGCACTCCCCGGTGCACCGCCAGCAGCTCGGCGGCGGTGTCCACCCCGGTGGTGAGTTGGGTGAGCACCATCGGCGGGACGCCGCCGGGCCGACCGGCGTTCACCTCCACCACCGTCGGGCCGAGGGTCACGTCGTCGATGATCTCCACGTGGGCGACGGTGTTGTCGATCCCGAGCGCCCGAATCGCCTCGACGACATGGGCCCGGATCCGCTCCGCCCGCTCCTCCGGCAGGTCGAACGGCGGGTCGACGAACCCGAGCTCGAAGAACCGCTCGTCGATCAGGAACTTGTCGATCAACGCGAGCGGCTCGATCTGACCGTCGCGTACGACCACGTCCATGCAGAATTCCCGGCCCTGCAGCGCCCCCTCCACCAGCACGGTGGTGGCCGGCACGGTGCTGCTCTCCGAGGTATACAGATGCGCCAACGGCCCGGACGCCTGGGCCGCCACCAGCTCCTGGTAGGCGGCGGCCAGCTCGGGTACGGACCGGACCACCCGGACCAGGTAGCTGCCGGTGCCGTTGACCGGCTTGACCACCGCCGGCAGGCCCACCTGCGCCGCCACCTGCTCCACCTGCCCCGCGTCGCTCAACAGGGCGAACCCGGGCTGCGCCAGCCCGGCCTCGGCCAGCACCTGCCGGGCCCGGAACTTGTCCCGCGTCACCATGATCGGTGCCGCGGGCGTGCGACGCAGCCCCAGCCGCTCGGCCACTTGGGCGGCCACCGCCACGGTGCCGTCGCTGGTCGACAACACCGCCCCCAGCCGGTACCCATCGGTCGCCTGGCGAGCCGCCTCGGTCACTTCATCCACATTGGTGGGATCCGCGACGGTGACCAGCCGGTCGGCGCTCGACAACAGTTCGGCCACGCCCGGGTCCCGATTCGGGCCGTTCACCACCCCGATCCGGCAGCCAGCGGCCCGGGCCATGCTGGCCAGGCGCACGAACCCGCCTGCTCCAAGGTCGCGTACCAGCAGCACCATCTCGGCCGCGTCAGCCACTGCACTGTGATCGGTCACGTCAGCCATGTTAATCCGTTGTGGAGGGCAATGGGAGGGTGGGAAATAGGCCGTCTAGCACGGCAGTTCCGACCTGTCCACCATGTGCCCCGGCCGGTCCGACGATGGCCAGAGCGACGAACGTCGCCCTACCATACGGGAGGGCGACGTTCGTCGCTCTGACACGCGCCCGCGCCCTTGACCTGATCCGAATGCGCGTGCCTGCGGATGCCGGCACCGCGCGATTGAGAGGCGGAAGCCCGGAAATGTACGACGAGGACGAAGATACCGCCACCTACGCGGTGGTCGTGAACGACGAGGAGCAGTACTCCATCTGGCTGGCGCACCGGGAACCGCCGGCAGGCTGGCGCCGGACCGGTGTGGAGGGCACCCGGGCGGAGTGCCTGGAGCACATCGACCGGGTGTGGACCGACCTGCGCCCCAAGTCGCTGCGGGAGTGGATGGCCAGCCAGGAGTCAGGCGCGCACCGCGATGACCAGATGGTCAGTGGGTGAGACCCGGAAGGTGTAGCGGCTGAGGTCGGTGAATCCGGCCTCAGCCAACCATTCCGCCAATTCCGGGTAGCCGTAGATCTGACCCCCCTGACTGTGGAACAGGTTGAGGCTGAAGGTACGGACGAACGCCTCTCCGACCGCACCGCCCCCATCCGCCAAATCGGACAGTGGTTCCAGCACCACCAGCCGACCACCGGGGCGCAGCGCGCCGGCCGCCGCCTTGAACAGCTCCCGCACCTGCTCCGGCGGCATCCCGTGCACGATGTTGAACAGCAGGGCGAGGTCGAACTCCGGAGCGAACCGGGCCGCGCTCAGGTCACCCACGTGGAACGTGACCCGGTCGGTCAGGCCGGCCTCCCCCACCGCCGCCTTGCCGATCTCCACCGCCTCCGGCAGGTCCACCACGGTGGCCGACAGTTCGGGGTACTGCCGACAGAACGCGGTGGTGTAGGTGGCGTGCCCGCCGCCGATGTCGAGCAGCCGCCGGTGCTCCGGTGACACCGGCACCGCCTCCAACACCTCCGGCGTGAGCGCGTGGGCCAACCGGCTGAGCATGGTCTGGAACGCTCGCAGCACCGGTGGCCGCTGCCCCAGCCACTGGTAGAAGTCGACCGCCGGCTCACCGGTACGCACCGATTGCTCCAAATCGGACCAAAGCTCGGTCAGCACCGTGTGCCAGAACCGGAACACCACCCCGTACCCGCCGGGAACGTCCCGCAGCCACTTGTCCGCCTTGGTGGTGTTGGCCCACCCGTCCGGGCCGGTGGTCACGTAGCCGAAGCCAGCCAACGCGCGGAGCAGTTGCTCCAGCCCCCGTTCGCTGACCTCGAGCCGGGCGGCGAGCTCCGCCAGCGGCAGCGGTCCGTCCGCCAAGGCGTCGAAGACTCCGAGCCGCTGGGCGGCGCCGGCGGTACGGAACGACGCGGCGTTGAGGAAATCCAGATGGGGCGCGGGCGCCTGGTCGGTTTCCAGGTACAGGCGGACCGTCTCAGGATTCAGGGGTACAGGCACAGGAAGGACCTCACTTCCGGGTCGGAGTCGCCGCAGGAGTGCTGATGCCGGGCTCCGGGCCAGGACCGGAGTCCTCCGGAGCACCAGCCGGGTCGTCGTCATCAGAGGCGGGCGGCGCCGACTGCGTGACCGACTCGGCGGTGTCAGCGCCGGCGGGCGCCTGGTGGTCGGCGTCCGGCAGCTCCACCTCCAGCCGGCGGAGCCGGGCCGAGCTGGCCCCGATCACGGCGATCAGCACCAGCAGTAGCCCGACCGCGCAGAAGAGCAGCGCGATCCCCCGGCCGTTCCCGGTGCCGATCAGGCGCCCGACGCTGTCCGCCAACGCCCCGCCGGGGGCCATCGCCGGCTCGGCGACCCGGTCGGCCAGCGGCCCGGCCAGCAGGTACGCCACCGGCATGGCGGACTGGCCGATCATCCGGACCGCGGCGATCACCCGTCCCATGGCGGCGGACTCCACCTTGGTCTGGATCAACGCCATGGAGACCGCCATCAGGACCGGCAGCGTGAACAGGAACAGCGGCGCCACCACCCCGATCAACCAGGGGGAGGGGCGCAGGCCGTGCAGCGCCAACACCACCCCGGCCACCGGCAGAATCAGCAGGATCGCCCGTACCCGCTGGCGCGGCCCCTTCCAGATGCTCATCACCAGGCTGCCGACGAAGAACCCGGAGCCGCCGCAGAACATCAGCACCCCGAGGGTCACTTCGTCGGAGAACGACAGGATCAGCGGCTGCACCAGCACGCCCGCCATCGCGTAGCAGAAGTTGAACCCCGCGAACACCGTCACCAGCCACAGCAGCCCGGAGCCGCGGCGCCGCAGGTACCACCAGCCGTAGCCGAGGTCTCGGAAGAACGAGGACCGTTCGCCCGCACCGGGGGCGACGGTCAGCCGCTTGGCCACCGGCACCATCAGCAGCACCACGATCGCGAACCCGGTGGCGGCCAGGTCGAGCAGGATCACCCCCTGCAATCCGATGGTGGCCAGCAGCATCCCGGCGATCAGCGGGGCGGCGATCCGGGCCGCCTGGGTGATCTGCAACAGCCCGTTGGCCCGACCCAGCTGGTCCTTGGGGACCAACTGCGGGGTGACGGCGTAGAACGCCGTCGCGTGCATCACCCCGAACGTGGCCACCGCGGTGGTGGTCAGGTAGATGTGCCAGATCTGCAGCAGGTCGGTCCACAGCAGCAGCGCCAGCACTCCGACCACCGTCCCGCCGGCGGCGTTGCCGACCACCATCAGCCACCGGCGGTCGAACCGGTCGGCGATCGCACCCGCGAACGGGGAGATGAACACCCCGGGCAGCGAAGAGGCCATGAAGATGATGGCGAACTGGGTGGCCGACCCGGTGCTCTGGTAGACCCACACCCCGAGCACGAAGCCGGTGAGGCTGGACCCGATCGCCGCGAGCAGTTGTCCGAACCAGATCACCCGGAACGCCCGTACGTCCCCGGCCCGGTCCACCGTCGTAGCCTCCGTAGGCGATTTGTCCATCGTGTTACCTCCGGCCCGGCGCTCGGCGGGCGGAACTCCGCCGGCACGAAACTCCGGGAAGTATAGGCGCGGTACCGATCTTTCTCCGAGCCCTCAGGCAGGTCAGGGAAGCGATGAAATCGAAACGATAACCAGTCGATAACTCGGGCGCCCGTGACACTCCTAACGTACGAACCCGATCGACCACATGACACCACCTGAAGGGTGTGCGATGCCTTCCGATGTCGACTGGTCCGCCCCACCGGACGCCCAGGAGCGCCTGGCCCAGGCATGGGCCTGGATCAACGACTTTCCCGTCAACCCCCACCCCGACCTCGGCCGCACCGGTGCGGTCTGCCCCTACATGGGACGGGCGTTGCGACGGAAGTACGTGGAACTGGTGGCATTCGACGCCCGCTCCGGCGACGACGCTTGCGTGGCCGAACTGCGCCGGCTACGGGAGAAGCTGAAGCAGCGCTCCGCCGAGCTCGGCAACGACGCCATGTACCTGGTCTACTTCCTGGTCCCGTACGGGCTGTCCGACGAGGACATGAAGGCGATGATGCAGCGGGTGCACGCCCGGCTACGGCCGGAGTTTGTCCAGAACGGCATGCTCGCCGGTGACTTCTGGCCCGGACACGAGGCGCCCGGGTTGCACAGCCCTACGTTCCGGCCGTTCGCCAGTCCGTTCCCGCTGTTCCCGATCCGCAACATGATCCCCGCGGATCTACCGTTCTTCGCCGGTTCCCATGTGCCGGCCCAGACCAGGCTGGAGTACCTGAGCTATTACCAGCAGTTCTTCGGCGACGCACTGCCGAAGACGTGGCGGCAGCGGCTGGACGAGGCCCTGCAGCGGGCCCGCGCGGACGCGGCCGCCGGCCCGGTCGCCCAGCCGGTGCCGGCGGCCTGACCGGCTCACCCGACGTGGGATCCCGATCCGACGGACTGCTCCGCGGATCGGGACCCTGTCGGGGACACCGGCTCCGCGCTCACCTGCCGTACCACGTCCATGAACTGTCCCAACGTGTCGAGCTTCTCCGACACCGTCGCCCCGTACGGGGTCGCCCGGAAGGTGGTCACCCCGACCTCGCGGTAGCGGCGCAGCCGCTCGGCCACCTCCGCCGGGCTGCCGACCAGATTGGTCCCCAGCACCAGCTCGGCCGGGATCTGTTCCAACGCCTCGTCCTGTTCCCCACGGGCCCACAGCGTGCGCACCCGGTCGACTACCTCGCCCCACCCCTGCCGGCGGTACGACTCCCCGTAGAAGTTCCGTCGTTCCGAGCCCATCGCGCCCATCACCAACGCCAGGTGCAGCCGCAGCTCCTCGATGGCGAACTCCGGGTCATCGGTGAACCACACGTAGCCCCCCACCGCCAGTTCAATGTCGGAGAACCGGCGACCGGCGGCGGCCGCGCCCTCGCGGATCGGATCGAAGAAGACGTGGGCGGTTTCCGGTAGGAAAGCCGTACCGACCCAACCGTCGGCGATCTCACCGGTCAGCCGCAGGTTCCGCGGCCCCAGCGCCGCCAGGTGGATCGGCAGGTGCGAAACGGGAGGGGCGTCGGTACGTATCAGCGCCGCCTCTCCGGTGCCGCCGTCCTCCTCGGTCAGCGGGAGTCGGTAGAACTTCCCTTGAAATTCCAAGGGCTCCCCGGCGGCCACACGACGGCAGATCTCCACCGTCTCCCGGGTGCGCTGCAACGGATCCCGGAACGGCACCCCGTGCCACCCTTCCATCACGGACGGCCCACTGGTGCCCAGGCCGAGCACGAACCGCCCGCCGGACATGGAATGCAGGGTCATCGCGCTCATGGCCAGCATCGCCGGGCTCCGGGCACCGATCTGCACCACGTTGGTCATCAACCGGATCCGTTCGGTGTGGGCCGCGATGAAGCCCAACGGCGTCAACGCGTCGTGTGCCCACGCCTCAGCGGTCCAGACCGCATCCACCCCCAGCCGCTCCGCCTCGGCCACGTAGGTCGCCAGACCGGGCCAGTCCAGGATCTTTGCCCCGCCGGCGCCTATGGCCACCCGCATCACCGGATGAGGTTCCATCACGTACGTTCCCCTTTCTCACCGAACCGCTCCCGGACCGTCTGCCGGTCGGCGGCGGGATCGTCCCGGCGCGCCCGTTCGTAGGCGTACAGCCGATACAGGCCGGACAACCGGTACCGCTGTCGTCCCTCCGCGTCCCGGTCCGCTACTTCCAGCAACTGCGCGTCCACCAACCGCTCCAGCAGATCCTCGGCCTCATCCGGGCTGATCGTCAGTAGCTGGGCGGCCTGGGCCGGGCTCACCTGTTCGTCGTCGACCAGGCTCAGCCGCCGAAACATCACCGCCGCGTCGGCCGGCAGTGACCGGTAGCTGGCGTCCAGGCCGTCCCGTAGGCCGACACTACGGTGGTCGAGTTCGGCCAGCCGGCGGTCCGGGTCGGCCAGACGGCGCACCAGATCCGCTACTGTCCAATGTGGCTTTGAAGCCAGTCGGGACGCGGCCGCCCGGAGCGCCAGCGGCAGGCCCTCGCACCACCGGATCAGCGCGGCGGTCGCCTCCGGGTCCTCGTCCACCCGCTGCTGGCCCACCGACCGGCGCAGCACCGTCAGCCCGCTGTCCGCGTCGAGGCGGTCCAACCGGATCCGGATCGTGGCCGGCCCGTCCACCGGCTCCCGGCCGGTCACGATCACCCGGCAGTTGCCGCTGCCCGGCAGCAGCGGGCGGATCTGGGCGAACGACCGCACGTTGTCCAGCACGATCAGCATCCGACGCTCCGCCAGCAGGCTGTGGTAGAAGGCTGCCCGCGCCTCCACCCCGGACGGCACCTGGGCCAGCGGCCGCCCCAACGCCCGGATGAAGTCGTCCAACACCACCGCCGGACTCAGCGGTTCCCGGTCGGCGTCGAACCCACGCAGGTCGACGAACAGCTGCCCGTCCGGGAACTCCGGCGCCACCCGGTGCGCCCACCGCACCGCCAGCGCGGTCTTGCCGATGCCGGGCGGGCCGAAGATCTGCCCCCATCGCAGCGGCCGGTACCGGTCCTGGTCTCCCAGCAACGCCTCGTCCAGCGCGGCCAACTCCCGCTCCCGACCGGTGAACGCCGGATCGACCGGAGGAAGCTGGGCCGGCACCACCTCCGCCGCCTTGGACTGCCGCACCGGCGGCAGCAGCGACGGATCGTCCCGCAGCACCGCCGTGTGCATGGCGGTCAGCACCGGGCCCGGTTCCAGCCCCAACTCGGTGATGGAGTGCTGTCGCCCCTCCCGGAACACTTCCAGGGCCTCGGCCCGGCGGCCGCACCGGTAGTGGGCGAGCATCAGGTGCGCCCGGGCCTGCTCCCAGCCTGGCCGTTGCCGCACCAGGTCGGTCAGCTCCCCGATCAACGCCCGGTGCTGTCCCAACTCCAACCGGAGCGCGGTGTACTGCTCGTAGGCGCTCAACCGTTCCTCGGCCAACCGGTCGGCGGCCGCGGCCACCAGATCGCTCTCGATCCCGGCAAAGGTCGGGCCACGCCAGAGCGCCAGCGCCTCCCGGAACTCCGCCACCGCCCGTTCCGGTCGACGTTGCCGCACGGCCTGTCGGGCCCGCTCCACCCGCTCGGTGAACTCCAACGCGTCGATCCGGCAGTGCCTGGGGTCGATCCGGTAACCCGGTGCGACCGTCACCAGTAGGTCGTCCGGACAGTTGTGGGCGCGGAATGTCTTACGTAGACCAGCCACACAGATCGCGACCTGGGTCCGTCCGGTCACCGGCGGATCGCCGTTCCAGACCGCGTCCACCAATGTGTCCACCGGCACTACCTCACCGGCGTTACTGAGCAGCATCGCCAGCACGATCCGCTGTCTGGGACCGCCGATGGGGACTGGTTTCCCGTCCACGTACAGCTCTAACGCGCCGAGAATCCGGAAATCCACCCGGGGTCCGGACGACCCGTCCTGGTGCGCGACGGGTTGAACCGTTGTTCGGAAAGCCGGTAACAGGGAGGGAGATACCAGTGACATGGCGCGTCCCTTCACACAGGTTGACACTTGCCGTACGGCACGGGCAGGATGTCGCTCATGTGCGCGGCCACACCGGACAGAGTGGACGATCGGCCCGGACGGGTCGCGATCGTAGGAGCCGGATTGGCAGGATCGCTGTTGGCGATCCTGCTCGGTCGCCGGGGATACCCGGTCGACGTGTACGAGCGCCGCGGCGATCCCCGGATCAACCAACAGGGCGAGGGACGCTCGATCAATCTGGGGATCTCTGCCCGCGGCATTGCCGCGTTGCGGGCGGCCGACCTGTGGGACGACCTGCAACCGCGGCTGGTTCCGATGCGGGGTCGGATGATCCACCGACCCGAAGGCGGGTTGCGGTTCCAGCCTTACGGCACCCGCCCCGACGAGATCCTGCACTCGGTGCAGCGGAACGAACTCAACGCGGTCCTGGTCGACCGGGCGGAGAAGCAGCCCGGGGTTCGCTTCCACTTCGGACAGCGGTGTGTCGGCCTGGACCGCGAGCGGGGTGAGCTCACCTTCGCTGACGTGGCCACCGGCCAGACCAGCACGGTGACCGCAGAGTTCGTCATCGGCGCCGACGGCGCCTTCTCCGAGGTCCGCCAGCAGATGCAGCGAGGCCTGCCGAGCGTCTACCGGCTGGACTTCATGGAGTGGGGCTACCGGGAGCTGACCATCCCGGCCAATCCGGACGGCAGCCCCCGCACTCCGCTCGAGGCGCTGCACATCTGGCCAAGCGACCGGGGCCTGATCGTCGGCCACCCCAACGTGGAGAACTCCATCACCTGCACCGTGCTGCTGCCGTTGGAGGACGACCCGGCCCGGCCGGAACTGCGTAGCTTCGACGCCCTGGACACGCCGAAGGCGGTGCGGGAGTTCTTCGGCCAGGCCTTCCCTGACACCCTCGAACTGATCCCGGACCTGGAAGAGCAGTACTTCGCCCACCCCACCAGCTACCTGGTCACCGTCCGGACCCGACCGTGGCGCTACCGGGACCGGGTGGTGCTGGTCGGCGACGCCTGCCACGCCATCTTCCCGTTCTACGGGCAGGGCATGAACGCCGCGTTCGAGGACTGCCTGGTGCTGGACGAGTGCCTGGCCGCCCATCCCCGCGACCGGGCGGCCGCGTTCGCCGCCTACGAGCAGCGACGCAAGCCCCACACCGATGTAATCGCCGACCTGGCGGCCGACAACTTCATCGAACTGCGGGACCGGGTGCGCAACCCGTGGCACCTGCTGCGTGCCCACACCGACCTGACGCTGCACCGGCTGCTCGGTGACCTGTGGCAGCCGCTGTACCGGATGATCTCCCACACCACCATCCCGTACGGAGACGCGGTACGCCGCGCCCGGCGGCAGAACCAGGTGCTGGGTCTGACCGCCGGACTGACCGCCGCCGGGGCGGTGTGGGCGGCCACCGCGGCCGCCCGCCGGCTGCGGCGCCGTTCCTGACCGACCCCTGGGGGGAAGCCCGCCGGGCTTCCCCCCAGCACGCCATCGGCCGGTGCCCCACGCGGGGTCAGCCATGGACCGCCCCCGCCGGGCCCCGCTTCAGGAAGCCGATCCGCCGGAAGTAGTCGAGGTAACGACGCAACAACTGCACGTCGGCCGGCGGACAGGGTGCCCCCGCCAACTGGCCGTACCGCTGGGAGCGGCGGCAGTCGAACTCCGGCTCGGCCCGGGACGGGTCCGGCGGAGGCAGTTCCGCCGGGAACAGGGGCGCGAACATGCCCAGCGCGATGTCCTCACCCCGCTCCACCCGCGTGACCAGCTGCTCCCGCCACTGGGCGTGCGGCTGCCGCCGGATCCGGAACCCGGCCCGACGCAGGGCCGCGGCCACGTCGTCGTAGGTGAGCGCGGCGCGGTTGTAGTAGTGGAACCCACCGCCCCACGCCTCCGGGTCCCGGCTGGCCTGTCCGATCGCCGCGGCCAGGCAGTCCACCGGGTAGAGGTCGGGGCCACCGTTCCACAGCGGCACACTGCCCAACTGGACGAACGTCTTCAGCATGCGACTGAAGTAGTCGTCCGGATTGGACACTCCGGTCCGACTGTCACCGGCTACCCGGGCCGGGCGGTGGATGGTCACCGGCAGTCCGCGGGCCGCCGCCTCCCGGACCAACGCGTCCGCCACCCACTTGCTCTGGTTGTAGCCGTCGTTGAGCCCCTCCGGCTCGGTGGGCGAGTCCGCCTCGGTGACCCGCCCACCCCGGTAGTGGTCACCGAGGAACACCCCGAGCGTGGACACGAAGTGCACCGGGGTGGGCCGGTCGGTGCCGGCCAGCCGGAGCACCTCCACCGTGCCGGTGACGTTGGCCGCCTTGAGCCGGTCGTACGGGTGCAGGAAGTTCACCGCCCCACCGTTGTGGTAGATGGCGTCCAGGTCCTGCGCCAGCGCGGCGCGCGTGTCCGCGGACAGTCCCAGCCCGGGTGCGGTCAGATCCCCCGGCAGCGGCACGATCCGCGCCTCGTACTCCGGCCGCCACAACTCGTACCGGCGGAGGTTCTCCGCGATCCGGGTGACCCCGGCGGACTCCGAGTCCGCCCGCACCAGGCAGAAGACGGTGGCGTCGGTGTGCCGCAGCAGATCGTCCAGCAGGAACGCCCCCAGGAACCCGGTGGCCCCGGTGAGCAGCACCCGCCCTAGCGGACGCGGCTGGTAGGCGGGCAGGTCGACGCAGACGTCGTCCGGCAGCACCGCCTCCGCCCGCACGTCCACCCCCGACCGCACGGCCGTCGCGGGGGCCACCCCCCGGGCCTGGTCGATCAGGGCGGCCAGGTCGGCCAGGGTCGGGGCCTGGAACAGCGCCCGTACCGGCGGCGCGTACCCGGTCGCCCGTTCGATCCCCGTGACCACCGCCACCGCCTGTAGCGAATGCCCGCCCAGGTCGAAGAAGCCGTCCTGTCGCCCGATCGGCGCGGAACGCCCCAGCACCTCCGCCCACACGGCGGCCACCGCCTGCTCGGTGGGGGTGGCCGGCGGCTCGTACGCGCGCTCCTCGGTCTCCTCCTCCGGCTCCGGCAGCGCCGCCCGGTCCACCTTGCCGTGACTGGTCAACGGCAGCGCCGCCAGTCGGACCAGCCGGCTCGGCACCAGGTAGTCCGGCAGTTGCTGCCGCAGGTACGTCCGCAGCTCGGCCGTGGTCAGCTCCGCCCCCGGGGTCGGCACCACGTACCCGACCAGGATCTGCTGCCCGGTGGCGTCCGGACGGGCCACCACCGCCACCTCCCGGACCTGCGGATGGGCGGCGATGGCCGCCTCCACCTCCCGCAGCTCCACCCGGTGGCCCCGGATCTTCACCTGGTCGTCCACCCGGCCCAGGAACTCCAACCGCCCGTCGGCGCTCCACCGGGCGCGGTCCCCGGTCCGGTACATCCGGGCGCCGGGCTGGTCGCTGAACGGGTCGGGGACGAACCGTTCAGCGGTCAGCCCCGGCCGGCCCAGGTAGCCCCGGCTCACTCCGATGCCACCCAGGTAGACCTCCCCCGGCACCCCGTCCGGCACCGGTCGGCCGGCCCGGTCGAGCACGTAGCAGCGGACGTTGGGCACCGGGGCCCCCACCGGCAGGCGGGCCACCTCCCCCAGCTCACCACCATCCACAGTGGTGTATGTGGTGGCGCAGACCGTCGCCTCGGTGGGGCCGTAGTGGTTGACCAACTCGACCATGCCACCGGTGATCCGGGCCCAGGCCCGGACCTTCTCCATCGGCACCACGTCCCCACCCACCATCATCTGGGCCAGCGGGTGCTCCTCCGGCCAGTCCACCTCCGCCAGGTCGTTCACCCACTGCTGCCACAGCGCGGCCGGTGCGTCCACCACGGTGATCTCGTGCTCGGCGCAGAACCGCAGCAGCTCCCGCCCGGACAGCCCGGCCGGTTCCGGGTGGACCACCAGCGCCGCCCCCGCCACCAGGGCCGGGAAGATGTCCCCCACCGAGGCGTCGAAGCTCAACGGCGGAATCATCAGCAGCCGGTCGGCGGCGTGGAAGCCGTGCAGGTCCACGAACGCGTGCGCCAGGTTGGTCAGGGCCACGTGCGGCACCACCACCCCCTTCGGGGTGCCGGTGGAGCCGGAGGTGTAGATGACGTACGCCGCCTGCTGCGGGTGCACCGCCACCGGCGGCGGCCCGTCCGGGATCGACCCGGCCGGCTCCGGCTCGTCCAGGTACACCACCTGACCCGGATGGTCGGTGAACCGGTCGGCGTAGGCGGTGGTGGTGACCAGCACCTTGGCCCCGGCGTCCAGCACCAGCCACGCCCGCCGGGCCGCCGGGTGCTCCGGATCCACCGGCAGGTAAGCCCCACCGGCCCGGAGGATGCCCAACACCCCGACCAGCGCATCCGGGCCGGCCGGCAACCCCACCGCCACCGGCTGGTCCGGCGCCACCCCCAGCCGGTGCAGTCGCCACGCCAGCTGGTTGGCCCGCCGCTCCAGCTCGCCGTAGCTCAACCGCTCCGCGCCGGCCAGCACCGCCAACGCGTCCGGGTCGGCCGCGACCACCTCCGACACCAGTTCGTGCACCGGCGGTGCGGGGTACGCCCGGGTGATGGTGCGCCCGGCGGCGGCCGCCGCCGGGTCCCCGGAGACCAGCGGCACCTGCCAGACCCGCTGCTGCGGGTCGGTGGTCATGGCGCGCAGCAGCGTGGCCAGGTGGTCGGCCATCCGCGCCATCGTGGACTCGTCGAACAGGTCGGCGTTGTAGTCGAAACTCAACCACAGCCGTCCGTCGATCACCTCGGCGACCGTGGTCAGGTCGAACCGGGCGGCCGGCAGTCCCGAGTAGACCTCCTGGGCCAGCCGGTTGGTGGCGGAGGTGTCGGCCACCGGCACCGGCTCCGGGCCCTGGTTGAGCACGAACATCACCTGGAACACCGGGTTGTACGCCGCGCTGCGCTCCGGCCGCAGCTCCTCGATCACCCGCTCGAACGGCACGTCGGCGTGCTCCAGGGCGGCCACCACGTCCACCCGGACCGCCGCCACCAGCTCGGCCAGGGTCGGGTCTCCGGACAGATCCACCCGGGCCGCCACGGTGTTGACGAACAACCCGACCAGCTGCTCCAGCTCCTCCCGGGGCCGGACCGTGACCGGGGTACCCACCACCACATCGGACTGTCCACTGTAGCGAGCCATCAACAGCTGGAACGCCGCCAGCAGCACCACGTACGGGGTGGCACCGGTCCGGCGGGCGAACGCCCACACCGCCGAGGTCAGCTCCGGTGGCAACCCGATCTGGTAGGTGGCCCCCCGGAAGGTCTGCACCGCCGGGCGGGGCCGGTCGGTGGGCAGGTCCAGCAACGCCGGGGCGCCGCGCAGCCGCTCCAGCCAGTAGTCCAGCTGCTGCCGGGTCCGCTGCTCGTCCAGCGCCTCCACCTGCTCGGCGGCGTACTCGCCGTACTCCATCGGCAGCGCCGGCAGGTCCGCCGCCACACCGGTGGTGTACTCCCGGTACAGCCGGAAGAACTCGTGCCGCAGCAGCCGGGTGCTGGGGGCGTCGGCGATCAGGTGGTGCAGGTTGGCCACCACCAGGTGCTCGTCGGCCTGGAACCGCAGCAGTATCACCCGCAGCAGCGGGCCGGTGGTCAGGTCGAACGGACGGCGGAACTCCTCGTCGATCAGCCGTCGGGCCGAGGCCACCCGCTGCTCCGGCGCCTCGCCGGACAGGTCCACCACGGTCAGGGCGGCCGGCTGCGGCGGCCCCACCTCCTGCACCGGCTCCCCGTCGACCGTCGGGAAAGTGGTCCGCAGCGTCGAGTGCCGGGCCACCAGGGCGTCCCAGGCCCGCTGTACCGCGCCCTGGTCGACCACACCGGGCAGTGGCCAGATCTGCGGCAGGGTGTACGTCGCCTCGTCCGGCGCGAGCTGCTGGAGGAACCACAACCGCCGCTGGAACGGTGACAACGGATAGCGCTTCGGGCCGCTCCGCGCCTGCCGCGCCTGCTGTTCCCGCATCGCCGCCGCCAACAGCCGCTCAATGTCCTGATCAGACAGACCCGCCAGCCCGGTGTCGGACGCCGGTACCTGAGCCGCGGCGGGCGCCGGCTCCGGGGCCGGGCTCGACGCGGCCGGCACCAGCGGCCGGCTGACCTGCTTGCCGTAGTCCGGGTGCGCCACCACCGCCCGGGCCAGCTCGGCCACGGTCGGTCCGGCGAACACCTCCCGCAGGGACAGTTGGGAGCCGAACTCGCTCCGGATCCGGGCCACGAGCCGGGCGACGGTCAACGAGTGCCCACCCAGGCTGAAGAAGTCGTCGTGCACCCCGATTGGGTCGGACACCCCCAGCAACTCCGCCCACACCTCGACCAGCCGACGCTCCACCTCGGTACGCGGCGCCACGTACGTGGTCTCCTCGGTGGCGCCCCAGGTGGGGGCGGGCAGCGCGCGGCGGTCCACCTTGCCGTTGGGGGTCAACGGCAGCTCCGACAGGGTCACCAGGGTCGCCGGCAGCATGTACTCCGGCAACTGCTGCCGCAGGTGCTCCCGCAGCTGCGGCCACACCTGGGCTGGGGTGGCGCCGGCGGTGGTCGGGACCACGTACCCCACCAGTCGGGTCTCCCCGGCGGAGGTGTCGGCGGTCACCACCGCCTGGGACACCGCCGGATGGGCGGACATCGCCGCCTCGATCTCCCCGATCTCGATCCGGAACCCGCGCACCTTCACCTGGAAGTCGGCCCGACCCAGGAACTCCAGGGTGCCGTCGGGCAGCCGCCGGGCCAGGTCGCCGGTGCGGTACATCCGGGCGCCGGGGCGGTCGCTGAACGGGTCGGGAACGAACCGCTCGGCGGTCAGGCCGGGGCGGGCGTGATAGCCCCGCGCGAGCCCGTCCCCACCGATGAAGACCTCCCCGACCACCCCGACCGGCACCGGCCGCAGCCGCCGGTCCAGCACGTACAGGCTGGTGTTGCCGAGCGGTGGACCGACCACGATCGCCCCCTCGGTCGGCACCCGCCCGGCCGCCGACCACACCGTGGTCTCGGTCGGCCCGTAGACGTTCCACAGTGTCACCCCGTCGCCGACCAGCTGGTCGGCGAGATCCCGCGGCAGCGGCTCCCCGCCGCACAGCCGGACCCGCAACCGGTCCGGCAGGGGGCCGTCGGTCACCAGCATCCGCCAGGTGGCCGGGGTGGCCTGCAGCACCGTGGCCCGGTGCTCCTCCAGTAGCCGCCGCAGCAGTCCCGGGTCGGAGCTCTGCTCCTGGTCGGCGATCACCATCCGGCACCCGGCCAGTGGCGGCAGCAGCAGCTCCAGCACGGAGATGTCGAACGACAGCGTGGTCACCGCCACCAGAGTGTCGTCAGTGGACAGCTCCAGCGCGTCCCGGAACCAGTACAGCAGGTTCGCCACCGGCCGGTGCGGCACCTGCACTCCCTTGGGGCGGCCGGTCGAACCGGAGGTGTAGATGGCGTAGGCCAGGTTGTCCGGGTGCAGCGGCACCGGCTCTGCCAGCGGCGGCGCCCCGGTCACCTCCGGGTCGTCCAGGCACACCACGGTCACCTGGCCGGCGGCCAACTCGGTGGCGAGCTCCCGGTGGCTGGCGCAGGTGACGATCACCGGCAGGCCGGAGTCCTCCACCATCATCCGCAGCCGGTCCGGTGGGAAGGCCGGGTCCAGCGGCACGTACCCGCCACCGGCCTGCCACACTCCGAGCACGCCGACCAGCATCGACGCCGACCGGTCCAGACACAGCCCGACCATGGTGTCCGGGCCGATCCCGTGCCGACGCAGGACCGTCGCCAACCGGGCGGTCCGGTCCACCAGCTCCGGTCCCGGCACCTCCACCCCGCGGGCGACCACCCGGGCCTGCCCGGAGGCCAGCCGGGTCAGTAGTTCGTCGCGGACATGGTCCGTGGGGATCGGCATCTCGGTCCGGTTGGGTTCGACCAGCACCTCCGCCTGCTGCCGCGGCGACAGCAACTCCAGGTCGAACACCGGCACGTCCGGGTCGTCGACCGCCGCCCGGAGCACCGTGGTCAGCGACTCCCCGAACCGCTCCGCCCAGGCCCGGCTGAACAGATCGGACTTGTACTCCACGTGCACCCGCGCCGGTTCCCCCGGCGGGAGGGACACCTCCACAGTCAGGTCGAACTTGGCGGTGCGGGAGTGCTCGCTGGCCCCCGAGGCCGTCAGCCCCGGCAGCCGCAGCTGCCCCGACGGGGTGTTCTGCACGATCAGCTGCACCTGGAACACCGGCGAGTGGCTGAGGTTGCGCTCCGGGCGCAGCGCCTCCACCAGCTTCTCGAACGGCAGGTCCTGGTGGCTCAGGCCGTTCAGGGTGGTCTCCCGGGCCTGCGCCAGCAGCTGCCGGAAGGTCATGTCCTCGGTCAGCCGACCCCGCAGGGCCAGGGTGTTGATGAACAACCCGATCATCGGCTCCAGCGCCGGGTCGCCCCGGCCGGCCACCGGGGTGCCGATCACGATGTCCCGCTGCCCGCTGTACCGGGCCAGGGTCACCTGCATCGCCGCCAGCAGCACCATGAACGGGGTGGCGTCGGCCTCCGCCGCCAGCCGGGTCAGCCGCTCCGTCACGTCACCCGGCAGCGAGAACCGGTACTGCTCCCCGGCGAACGTCTCCTCCGCCGGGCGCGGCCGCTCCGTGGGCAGCTCGAGCAGCGCCGGCGCCCCGGACAGGTGGTCCAGCCAGTACTCCAGCTGGCGGGACAGGTCTCCGGCGGCCAGCTGCTCCCGCTGCCAGACCGCGAAGTCGCCGTAGCTGACCGGCAGAGCCGGCAGGGACGGCTCCTGTCCGGCCAGCGTCGCCCGGTACCCCTCGCTCAGCTCGTCGAGCAGCACCCCCAGCGACCAACCGTCGCCGACGATGTGGTGCATGGTCAGCATGAGGATGTGCTCGTCGTCGGCCAGCCGTAGCAGCCTGGTCCGCAGCAACGGTCCGGTGGTCAGGTCGAACGGCTGCCGCGCCTCGGCCACGACCATCTCCTTGGCCACCGTGGCCCGCTCGTCCTCCGGCAGGTGGGTCAGATCCGCCACCGGCAGCGACGTCTGCGACGCCGGGGACACCAGCTGGTACGGGGTCCCGTCCAACTCGACGAAGGTGGTCCGCAGGGTGGCGTGCCGGGCGGTCACCAGGTCCAGCGCCGTCCGCAGCGCGGCCACGTCGAGCCGCCCGCGCAGCCGGATCGCCAACGGCATGTTGTAGACCGGGTCACCCGGAGCCAGCCCTTCCAGCACCCACAACCGTTCCTGACTGAACGACAACGGGTACCGCTGCCGCCCCGGCCCGACCGACGGCTGGTCGGTCACGGGGGCCGGCACCGACCCGGCATCCGCCAGCGGATCGACGGCCAACTGGGACAGGGGCGTGTCCGGGTCGGCCAGCGCCTGCTCCAGAGTGCGCAGGTACCGGTCCACCAGGCGCTCGGCGGTGGCGCGGGTGAACAGGTCGGTGCGGTAGGTCAGCCGGGCCTGTTCACCGGCGAACACCAGCGCCAGCTCGTCCGCGGTCACCCCCATCCCGCCCCCGGTGGTGACCCCCTTCAGGTGGTTGAACGAGAGCTGGAACATCGGTCGGCAGCCCGGCTGCCGGGCCGGTGCCAGCTCCTGCACCAGCAGCTGCAGCGGGATGTCCTGGTTGTCCCAGGCTTCGAACAGTCGCTCCTGGACCCGCCGCAGCAGCTCCGCGAAGGTCGGATCGCCGGAGGCGTCCACCCGGATCACCAGGGTGTTGACGAACATCCCGATCAGCGGTCGCAGCTCCGCCCGGTCCCGCCCCTGGGCGGGCACGCCGACCACCACGTCGGGGTGGCCCCCGACGGTGGCCAGCACCGCCACGTACGCGGCCAGCAGCACCGCCTGCTCGGTGGCGGCGTACCGACGGGCCAGCTCCCGTACCGCGGGCAGAAACCCCTCGGGCAGCGGGAAGAACACGTCGTCCCCCTGGTGGGAGGGGTGCGACGGGCGAGGGTGGTCCAGCGGCAGGGAGTGCACCGGTGGCAGGTCGGCCAGCCGGTGCCGCCAGTACGTCAACTGCTCCTGCCCGGACTCGGTGTGCACCAGTCCCCGCTGCCAGGCGGCGAAGTCCGGATACTGGATCTCCAGCTCCGGCAGCCGGGGCGGGCGCCCCTCCCGGTCGGCCGCCGCCAGTTCGAGCAGCTCCTCCCCGAACCGGACCACCGACTCGCCGTCGAACACCGTGTGGTGGACCGCGAACATCAGGTGCCAGCCGGTGTCCCTCCGCAGCAGCCGGGCCCGCCACAACGGGGGCCTGTCCAGCACGAACGGACGCGCCAGCTCCTCCTGCCGGGCCTGACTGAGCTGGTCCGGCCACTGCGCGGCCGGCAGCCCGGACAGGTCGGTGACCGGAATCGGCGGGACCTCCAGGTGCCGGAGCACCACCTGCACCAGCTCGCCGTCCCGGAGCTCCAGGCCGGTCCGCAGCGCCTCGTGCCGCTCCACCACGGTGGCCAGCCACCGTCGGATCTGCTCCGGGTCGTGCTCGGCCGGCAGGTCCAGGCCGGTGACGATGGTGTACACGGGGGCGTCCGGGTCCATCTGGCTGTCCAGCCAGATCCGCTCCTGGGCGTACGAGGCCGGCGCGATCAGCGGACCACTCATCACATCCTCCACAACAGACGTACCTGTGCGTGCGCGCACCGGCGCGCCTGCTCCACCTAGTCCCGCCGCAGCTTCGGAATCGCCTGCTCCCCGCCGGAGGCTTTGGCGCGCAGCGCCTCCACCTGCTCCGCCATGCCGGCCACCGTCGGGTACTCGAACAGGCTCCGCATCGGCAGCTTCACCCGGACCGCGCTCCGGACCTGGGCGATCAGCTGCACCGCCACCAGGGAGTTGCCGCCGATGGCGAAGAAGTCGTCCTCGACCCCGACCCGGGGCACCCCGAGCACGTTCTGCCACACCTCCGCCAGCTGGGCCTCCAGCTCGCTCCGGGGGGCGACGTACCCGTCGGCCGCCTCCGCCACCTCCGCCGCCTCGTCGGCGACCGGAGCCGCCTCCGTCGCCGGCGCCGCCCCGTCCGTGGCGGCCACCGTCTCAGCGGTCAGCTGCCGGGTCCGCTCCTGCAGCGCCGCGACCGGCAGCGGGCTGACCAGCACCTGGGGACCGAGGTCGGCGGCTAGCAGGTACCGCAGCGCCCGCGCCCCCTCCTCCGGGCTGATCGCTGTGCTCTCCTCCGGCTCGGCGGTGGCGCCGCCCTCGCCGGCCCCGACCGCCCCGGTCGCCGGCGCGGACACCGCCTGCCCGACCGCGTCCGGGTCGATCCGCCGCAGCATGAACTCGCTGATCTCCACCAGCACGCGCCCCTCCGGGTCGCACACGGTCACGTCCGCGGTCAGCACATCCCCCCGGCCGGCGTCCCGGTAGCGCAGGTAGCTGACGCACCGCGCCGGCAGCGGCCCACGGACCAGCAGCCGGCCGTACCCCATCGGCAGGTAGGCGCCCTCCGCGGTACGGAACCCGAACGACGTGGCCACGTCCAGCAGCGCGGGGTGCAGCCCCCACCGCTCGTGGTCGGCCGACTCCGGCAGCTCCAGTTCGGCCAGTTCCTCCCCGTCGCCGGCGTACACCTTCCGCAGGCAGTCCCAGCGGGGTCCGAACTGGACCACGCTGCCGCGCCGCCCCTCGGCGGGGTTCGCCACCGGTTGGCAGCGGGCGACCACCGCCGCCAGGTCCACCGTCGACGCCGGCTCCGGCACCACCCGGGCGGCCCGGCCGCGGACGTGGACCCGGGTGCCGGCCTCACTCCGACTGGTCACCTCGAATCCACCGTCGGGAGCGATGCGGACCTGGTAGCGCACCGCGTCGGTGTCCGGCACCGCCAGCGGCTCGGTGAACACCACGTCCTCCAGCGCCACCGCCGACTCCTCGGCGGCGGGCAGCAGCTGGACAGCCGCCTCCCGGACACACTCCAGGTGCCCGGTCCCCGGCATCACCGGCACCCCGGAGATCCGGTGGTGATCCAGCACCCAGTGGGTGTCCGCGCTGATCCGACCCCCGGCGGTACGACCGGTCAGGTCGGTCAGCACCGGGTGGGACAGCCGGGTGGTCGCCCCCGAACTGCGTAGCGCCTCCGGGGCGGCCACCTCCGCCGCCATCCCGACCTCCGACCAACCACCCCAGTTGACCGAGACCACCGTGGCGCTCGGGAAGCCCTGCCCGGCCCGGGCGTACGCGTCCAGGAAGGCGTTGGCCGCGCAGTAGTCGATCTGCCCCAACCCACCGGTGACCGCGGTGACCGAGGAGCAGAGCACCACGAAGTCCAGCGGCAGGTCCCCGAACGCGGCCTGCAACGCCAGCGTGCCCCGCAGCTTCGGCGCCAGCACCGCCTCCACGTCGGCCCGGGAGCGCACCTCGGCCAGGCCACCACCGGCCACGCCGGCGGCGTGGACGATCCCGTGCAGCCGGGTCACCGGGCCGTCCTCCCGCAGCCGCCGCAGCGCCTCCGGGTCGGTCACGTCCACCGCCACCGGATGCACGGTGGCCCCGGCCCGCTCCATCCGACGGACGGCGGCGATCGCCCGACCGGTCCGGTCCGTGCCGCCGTGCCGGGCCAGGTAGTCGTCCCACTCCGACCGGTCAGGCAGCGGGCTGCGGGCCAGCAGCACCAGCTCGCCCCGGGTCCGCCGGGCCAGGTCCTCGGCCACGGTCAGACCGATTCCGCCCAACCCGCCGGTGACCAGGTAGCACCCGCCTTCCCGGAGCACCGGTTCGGTGCCGGGGACCGACACCTGCGCGTACTCCAGCCCCCAGCGCCGGCCACGGCGCAGCGCCACCTCCGCGCTGCCCTCGACCGGTCGGCGCAGCTCGGCCACGATCGCCGCCGGGTCGGTGGCGTCGTCCACATCGATCCGGGAGACGGTGAGCCCGGCGACCTCCAGCGGCGCCACCCGGACGATCCCGGCCAGGGTGGCGTGCTCCGGGTGCCGCAGCGTGCCCGGTACCGGGTCCTCGGCGCCGGCGCTGACCAGGTCCAGCCGGACCGGGCGGCCCCGGGCGGCGATCGCCTGCACCACCCGCAGCGCGTGCAGGAAGCCGCGCTCCTGGGCCTGCCACACCCCGGCCGGGTCGGTGGCGACGGCGGTGGCGTCCAGGGCGGCCGCGTGCACGATCCGGTCGGTGTCCACCACCCGCTCCACCGGGTCGTCCAGGCTCAGCTCGGTGACCTGGATCTGCGCGGCCCGCAGCCGGTCGGCCAGGGCACGGCCCCGGGGACCGGCGGTGACCACCACACACGAGGTCAGCTCACCGGCCCGCGAGTCCGGCGGCAGCTGCCGCCACACCGGCACCGCGAACCGGTCCCGCTCCGGCAGCGGACCGACCGGCTGGTCGACGGCGGGCGCCGCCGCGGTGGCCACCGGGGCGGGGTCCGGGTCGGACCAGTACCGCTGCCGCTGGAACGGGTACGTGGGCAGCGGCACCCGCCGGGCCGGGCCGGCGTCCCGGCCGGCGTCCACCGGCACCCCGACCGTCCACAGCCGACCGGCGGCGGCGTAGACGCTCGCCAGCTCCTGCTCCGGATCGGTGGCCAGGCTCGGCACCGGCGCCAGCTGGTCCCGCGGCACCTGCAGCCGGGCCAGTCCCGCCAACTGCCGACCCGGCCCGCACTCCAGCAGCGCCCACCGGCCCGGCTGGGCCAGCAGCGACGCCAGGCCGGCCCCGAACCGTACCGGCTGACGCAGGTGCGTCGCCCAGTACTTCGGTTCGGTGGCCTGCTCGGCGGTGATCCGCTCACCGGTCACGTTGGACCAGAACGGCAACGTCGGCGCCGACCGCGGCACCGCCGCCACCGCGGCCTCGAACTCCGCCAGGATCGGCTCCATCATCGGTGAGTGGAAGGCGTGGGAGGTCCGCAGCCGCCGGGTGCCGATCCCCTCGGCGGCCAGCTGCTCGGCGAACCGGGTCACCGCGTCGGTCTCCCCGGCCACCACACAGGTGCCGGGGCCGTTCACGGTCGCCACCACCACCCCGTCCGGCAGCCGGGGCAGCACCTCCGACTCGTCCAAGGTGACCGCCAGCATCGCCCCGGACGGCAGTGACTGCATCAGCTCTCCCCGACGGGCCACCAGCCGGACCGCGTCGGACACCTGGAACACCCCGGCCAGGGTGGCGGCCACGTACTCCCCGATCGAGTGTCCGAGCATCGCCGCCGGCTGCACCCCCCAGCTCTGCCACAGCCGGGCCAGGGCGTACTCGATGGTGAACAGCGCCGGCTGGGTGTGGCGGGTCTGTCCAAGTTGCTCGGCGGCGGCCGGGTCGAACAGCAACTGCCGGAAGTCGGCGCCGAGCACCGCCAGACACTCGTCCACGGCCGCGGCGAACACCGGTTCGTGCCGGTACAGCTGGGCCCCCATGCCGCCGTACTGAGAACCTTGGCCGGAGAACAGGAACGCCACCTGCGGCGGCTGGTCGGCGGTGCCGGTGACGCAGCGCTTACGGTCCCGCAGCGCCGCGGCCGCCTCCCGGGCGTCCGCGGCCACCACCACCGCCCGGTGCTGGCGCTGGGCCCGACCGATCCGCAGGGTGTGGGCTGCGTCCGCCAGCGCCACCTCCGGGTGCTGTTCCAGATGGTCGGCGAGCTGCGCGGTGGCCGCGGCCAGCGCCGTCTCCGAGGCGGCCGACACCCGCAGCAGGTGGACCGGCCGGTCCGACCGGGTCACCGGCTCCGGCTCCGGCGCCTGCTCCAGGATCACGTGCGCGTTGGTGCCACCGACCCCGAACGAACTGACCGCGGCCCGGCGCGGCTGGCCCGGGTAGGGCTCGAACTTCAGCGGCGTGGTCGCCACGTAGAACGGGGTCGACGGGAAGTCGATCTCCGGGTTGGGCTCCTCGAAGTTCAGCGACGGCGGGATCATCCCGTGCTCCAGCGCCAGCGTCGCCTTGATCACCCCGACGATGCCGGCCGCCTGGCTGAGGTGACCGATGTTCGACTTCACCGAACCGACCGCGCACCACTGCCGGTCGCTGGAGTAGGGGGTGTACACCGAGGTGAGCGCGGCGATCTCGATCGGGTCACCGAGCGCGGTGCCGGTGCCGTGCGCCTCCACATAGGTGATGGTGCGCGGGTCGATCTCGGCCACCTGCAGGGCCTGGGCGATCACCGCCGCCTGGCCGGTCACGCTGGGGGCGGAGAAACCGACCTTGTCGCTACCGTCGTTGTTGATCGCGTTACCGCGGATCACCGCCCGGATGTGGTCCCCATCGGCGATCGCGTCCGCCAGCCGCTTGACCGCCACCACCCCGGCCCCGGAGCCCCAGAGCGTACCGGAGGCCTTGGCGTCGAACGGGCGGCAGTGCCCGTCCGGGGAGACGTAGCCCTCCATGCCCAGGTAGCCGATCCCGTGCGGCAGCTCCACCGACACCCCACCGGCCAGGGCCAGGTCGCACTCCCCGCCCCGCAGCGCCTCACAGGCCAGGTGCAGCGCCACCAGCGACGTGGAGCAGGCGGTGTGCAGGGTCAGGCTGGGGCCGCGCAGGTTCAGCCGGTACGAGACCTGGGTGGCCACGTAGTCCGGGGAGTTGACTGTGGTCACCGACAACTGCCCGGCGTCCCCGGCCCACAGCCGGCTGTTGGTCCGCAGATTCAGCCACTCGTACTTGACGTGGCCGGTACCGGCGTACACCCCGACCGCCCCGTCGTAGCGGGCCGGATCGTAGCCGGCGTCCTCCAGGGCGGTCAGCGCGCACTCCAGGAACAACCGGTGCTGCGGGTCGGCGAGCTCCGCCTCCCGGGCGGTCATGCCGAACAGCCCGGCGTCGAAGTACTCCAGCTGGTCCAGCACCGGCGCGGCCGACACCCAGCTCGGGTTGTCCAGATCGGCCTCGGTGGCGCCGGCGGCCAGCTGCTCCTCGCGGGTGAACCAGCGCACCGACTCCCGCCCGTCGATCAGGTTCTGCCAGAACTGACGGGCATCCGCGGCGCCCGGCACCCGGACCGCGAGGCCCACAATGGCGATCGGTTCCACACTGGTCTCTTCGGTCATGTCGGCCTCCTTCGTCGGGCACGGGAGCGGCGGGCGGCGGCTACCTGCGCTGCCCGGGAAAGTTCAGGATCAACGGCGGCACCGTCCAAATAGGTGGCCAGTGCGCGCACAGACGGGTAACGGAACAGGTCGACCACCGGGATGTCCCGGCCGAGCAGCTCGACCAGCCGGTGCCGGACCGCTACCAGCGCGAGAGAATGTCCACCCACATCGAAGAAGTTGTCCGTGGCCCGGACCGTCGGCAGGTCCAGGACGGACCGCCACACCTGCGCGATCATCCGCTCGGTGGGGGTGGCCGGCTCATCGGGCAGGCCCGGCGTCGGGGCCACTCCGACCGGCCCGCTCCGGGCGGCCGGGGCCCCGGCGACCGTCGCGACCGCCGGCCGGTCGGCGACGGTGTCAGTACGGAACATCACGGTCGGTTTGCCCACCGGCTGGTCCGGGTCGTCGACCAGCGCGGTCAACAGCGCCACCAGGTCGGCGACGAACCGGGTGATCCGACCGGCGTCGTACAGGTCCCGGTTGTAGAGCAGTTCCAGCACCAGGGTGCCGTCCCGCTCCAGCAGGTACACGGTCAGGTCGAACGGGGAGCCGGGGGGCCGCACCGGCAACGGTTCGGCGCTCACGTCCGGCAACGCCAACGGCGCCTGTCCAAAGTGGTAGGAGTTGAACAGCACCTGCACCAGCGGAGAGCGGCTCGGGTCCCGGGGCACCCCGAGCGTCTCCACGATCCGGTCCAGCGGCGCGGCCGGATGGGCGGTGGCGGCCAGGTACGCGTCCCGACACCCGGTGACCGCGGCGGCGAAACTGGCGTCGTCGTCGATCCGCAGCCGCACCGGCACGATGTCCACGAAGAACCCGACCACCTCGTGCAGCGCGGCCACGCCCCGGTCGGCGTGCACCACCCCCAGCACCAGGTCGGTGTGGCCGGTCAGCCGGCGCAGGGCTTGCCCGAGCGCGGCCAGCACCACCTGCGACGAGGTGGCGCCGAGCCGGCCGGCCAGCTCCCGCACCCGGCTGGCCAGCGCGACCGGTAGCCGGTGACGCACCAGCTCCCCGGCGTAGGTCTGCACCGGCGGGCGGGACCGGTCCCGGGGTAGATCCAGGACGGTCGGGGCGCCGGCCAGGTGATCGGCCCACCACTGCCGGTCCGCCTCCCCCCGCTGCTGCTCCCGCGCGGCCAGCCACGCCACGTAGTCGGCGTACCGGTAGGGCAGCTCCGGCAGCCGGGCCGGCTGGCCGGCCCGGGCGGCGGTGTAGGCGGCCACCAGGTCCGCGTACAGCTGCTCCTGGGACCATCCGTCCACGATCGCGTGGTGGAACGCCAACGTCAGCACGTGGTCCTGCGCGTCCAGCCGATGCAGCTCGGCCGACCAGAGCGGGCCGGCGCTCAGGTCGAACGGTCGGGCGGCCACCTCCGCCACCCGGTCGGCCAGCTCCGCCTCGGTCACCGGGCGCACCGGCAGCGGCACCGGGCCGGGCGGGTCGCAGACCGCGTACGGCTCACCGTCGCGGGCCTCGATCCGCCACCGCAGCAGGTCTTGTCGCTCGGCCACGGCCGCCAGGGCCGCCTGCAGCGCGGGGATGTCCAACGGGCCGCGCAGCCGCTCCGCGAACACGATGTTGTACGCGGTCAGCTGCGGCGCCAGCTGTTCCAGGAACCACATCCGCCGCTGCGAGGCCGACAGCACCGGCGGATGGCCGGCGGTCAACTCGGCCCCGGCCAACGGGGCGGCGGCGGCCACCCGGGCGGCCAGCCCGGCCAGGGTGCGGCCGGCGAAGATGTCCTCCACACTGACGTCCCGGCCCAGCCGCGCCCGGATCTCCGCCACCAGGCGCATGGCGGCGATCGAGTGCCCACCGGCGGCGAAGAAGTCCTCGTCCGGCTCGGGCGGCGGCCCCCCGAGCACCTGCTGCCATAGACCGGCCAGGCCGTCGGTGGTCTCGTCGTCCGTTCCCCCCTGCTGGACCAGGTGCTCGGCCTGACCGCGCAACGCCGCCCGGTCGACCTTGCCGCCGGGGGTCAACGGCAGCCGGGGCAGGTGGCACACCCACCGGGGCACCATCGCCGGAGTGAGCCGGTCCGCGGCGTACTGCCGCAGCTCCGCCCGCGCCGGGGCGTCGACCGGGGTCACGAACGCCACCAGCTCCGCCCCGGCCGGCCCGGCGACGGCCACCACCGCCGCGTCGGTGACCTGTGGGTGGGAGCGCAGCACCGCCTCGGTCTCCCCGAGTTCGATCCGCTGGCCCCGTACCTTCACCTGTCCGTCCCGGCGGCCCAGGTAGGCCAGGTCCCCGGTGGGCAGCTGGCGGACCAGGTCGCCGGTGCGGTACATCCGGGCTCCCGGCCGGTCGGAGAACGGGTCCGGCAGGAACCGCTCCGCGGTCAGGCCGGGCCGGTTCAGGTAGCCGCGGGCGATCCCGACCCCGCTCAGATACAGCTCGCCCACCTCACCGGGGGGCACCGGTCGGCCGGTCTCGTCCAGCACGTAGGCCCGGTGGCCGGGCAGGGCGCGGCCGATCGGCAGCGGCTCGGTCCACCGTCCCCGCAGTTCGGTGGCGATCTGCCCGACCGTAGCCTCGGTCGGCCCGTAGATGTCGTAGAAGTGCCGGTCCGGTCGGTCGGTCCAGGGCTCGACCAGCTCCGGCGGCACCACGTCGCCGCCGGAGAGCACCACCCGGAAGTCGGGCAGCCCGGCCGGGTCCAGCAGCGTCAGCATCGCCGGGGTGACCAGCCCCCAGGTGACCCGGTGCGCGGCGGCGAACCGTTGCAGCCGGGCCGGATCGGCCCGGTCCTCGTCCGTGGTCAGAGCGACGCTGCCCCCGTGGGCCAGCGGGACGTACAGGTCCACGGTGGCCGCGTCGAAGTTCAGAGCGCTGACCCCCAACGACCGCATCTGCGGCCCGATCCCGGCCACCCACTGCCGGCAGGCGGTGACGAACCCGACCACGTTGGCGTGGGTGTTCAGCACCCCCTTGGGGCGGCCGGTGGAGCCGGAGGTGTACAGCACGTGGGCCACGTTCTCCCCGACCGCCGGCCCCGCATCCACCTCGGACAGGTCGACGGCGGGCTGGACCGCGGGGGAGAGGAAGGTCGCCGCGTCCTCCCCCAGGTGGCTCCGGCCGGCGTCGTCGGCCACCACCAGGGTCGCCCCGGCGTCGGCGAGCATGTCCCGGCACCGCTGCCGAGGGTGGGTGAGGTCCAGCGGCAGGTACGCCGCCCCGCTGGCCAGGATCCCCAGCACCCCCACCACCAGCTCCGGGGTGCGGCGGGCGCAGATCCCCACGTACCGCTCGGGACCGGCCCCGGCTGCGCGCAGCTGCCGGGCCAGGGTGGCCGCCCGGGTCACCAGCTCCCGGTAACTGAGCGTCCGCTCGTGCTGCACCACCGCCGGGGCGTCCGGGCGCTCCCGGGCCTGCTGGAGGATGAGCCCGAACAGGTTCACCGTCGCGGGCTGCGGTGGGCGGTCAGTCATCCTGCTCACCTACCTGGATCCGCAGTTCGCTGAGGTACCGGTTGCCGGCCGCGTCCGGCACCCACGCCTGCTCCGGCGTGGGCAGCATCTCCGTCAGGGTCACCGCCACCGCCTCCCCGTCCCGGGCCGCGGCCGAGCGCAGCAGCGAGCACAGGGACCGGACATAGTGGGGGCTGCGGAAGTCGCAGTACACCGGCTTGGTCTCGGTGTCGATCCGGACGAACACCCGCTCCGGCAGGTCCAGCTGCGCCCGGAGCCGGCGGGCGGCCAGGAACCGCTCCCGGTCGCCGGTGACCGTCGCCAGTCCGGTCTGCCCGATCGTGGTGCGCCAGGTCTGGCGCGTGACCACCAGCCGGTCCACGCACACCCGGGGGGTGTGGGCGGCTGCGCCCACCAGCTTGAACGAGTCCACGGTGTGGATGGCCAGCAGGCTGGAGAACACCTCCAGCAGCGGCCAGCTCCGCCCGTCCGGGGCGTACACCCGCAACTGGCCGTCCTGGTCCGGTCGCACCTGACCGGCGGCGGCCGGCAGCAGCCGGCTCCGGTCCGCTCCCGGCGCCGGGGCGAACCCGAGCTGGATGTCGGTCGGGCCGGCCAGGGAGGCAGCCAGCCGTCCCCCGGCCCGGGGCCAGTCCGGTGGGTAGAGCAGCCGCACCCGGTTCGGCCCCAGGTCCCGTTCCAGTTCGGCCACCAGCGCCGCCGGCTCCGGATGGAAGCCGGTGAACAGGGCGTTGTCGAACACCGCCCAGCCGATGTGCAGCTCTCCCAGCACCACGGTGAACTCGCCGCGGTTGACCGCCGCCAGGTCCGGCGCGCAGATCTGCAGGTCCGGGCTGTGCAGGCGGCCGGCCGACCAGCCGGTCTCCCGGTCCGGGAACACCTGCCCGACCGCCTCGGCCAGGTCGGCGGCGCGTACCTGGTGGACCCGGGTCCCCGGCGGCAGGTCGGCCAGGCCGAGCAGCCGGGCCCACCGCCGCTGGAACTCGGCCACCACCGCGTCCACCGGGCGCTCCACCGCGCCGAACAGCATCCCCTGCGCCAGGAACCACAGCTCGGCCAGGTTCACCTCGCCGCCCTCGGCCGGCACCAGTTCCTCGTACAGTTCCCGCAGGGCGACCTGGTAGGCGTCGGCCAGCTCCGCGCACAGCCACCGGGCGGCCCGCAGCAGCAGGCCGAGCGGCTCGGCCAGGGCCTGCAGCACCGGCGCGCCGATCGTGACCTCCAGATCCCGCGCGGTGTCCTCAAAGCACACCCGGCGGCCGGCGTAGGTCTGCCCGGCCCGGCGGGTCGCCGCCTGCCCGGTGACCGCGGCGAACTCTTCATCCAGTGCGGACAGTTCCTCGGCCAGCCGGTCCGGGTCCCCGGCCGCGGCCGCCACCCGGTCCCGGGCCGCGGTCAGCCGGGCGAACCCGGCGGCGGCCCGGTGTCGGGCGTCGGGGTCACCGATGCGGGCGATCCGGTCGAGCAGCACCTGCTCCGCCTCCGGCGCCAGGGGAAGGTCGGCGTCCCACCGCAGCAACCCCCGCGCCACCAGCCGCTCCAGCAGCAGCACCCCGTCGGCGGGGCGGGGCAGGTCGAGCGCGGCCACCACCTCGGCGGCGGTCCGGGTGCCGTCGCAGGCGGCGAGGGCGGCGGCCTCCGGGGCCGACAGCCGCTCCGGCGGCCGCGGGGGCCAGAACACGGTCCGGTCGACCAGGTGCAGATGCGGCTGCCGGACCGGGGTCAGCCACATCCGCAGCTCCGGGTCGTCCGCCAGTACCTGGCCGTACGCGGCCAGCGCCCAGCTCTCGAACGCCACCCGGCGCTCCCGCAGGAGGGTCGCCCCGGGCCGGGCGGTCACCGCCGCCGGCGCCTGGTCGTCCAGCCGTGCCCAGCACACCGGCCCGAAGAACCCGACGGTCTCGTTCTTGGCGCAGTACCGCTGCCAGTACCGGACCACGGTGAGTTCCCGGTGCCGGGCCACGCTCGGGCGGTAGCCGTCCCCTCGAGCCAGGCGGTCCAATGTGGGCAGTGCGTTCGGGTTCTGCCAGGTGACCGCCTCCCGGAACCAGGGGTCGGCGGCGATCTCCCGGATCTGCCGGGAACCGTCGGCCAGGGCGGCGGACAGATACTTGTCCAGCAGGGCCGCCTCCCCGGTACCGGCCAGGTAGGCGTCGGCGGCCTCGGCCGCCTCCGGCGCGACGAACCGGTCCAGCCCGGCGGCCGGGAATCCGGTGGTACGCAGCAGCGCGTCCGTCCAGTAGGACCAGCCGCCCAGCGTCACCCGCCGGGGACGGTCGCCGCCCACGGCTCCGGCCACCGGGAGCGCGGCACGGTCGGCCTCCCCGGCGCGGACGGCCTCCCCGGCCACCGGCCGGGTGGTCGCCGCCGCGGGTGCCCCGGCCAGCGGAGGGACCGGGTCCGGCAGGGTGCGCCGGATCAGCGCCGCCACCTCCGGCAACCGCTGCTGCGGGAAGAAGTGGTCCCCGTCGATCAGGTGACAGGTGAATCCGGCGCCGGCGTGCCGCTCCCAGGCGGCCACCTCCGCCGCGGACACCGCCCGGTCGGACCGCCCGGCCATCCCGATCACCGGCATCGGCAGCGGCGGCTGCGAACGGTACGTGTAGTCGTCGATCCAGGTGAAGTCGGCCCGCAGCGCCGGCAGGAACAGTTCCAGCAGGTCGGGCAGGTCGATCAGCTCCGGCGGCAGGCTGCCGTTCCGCGCCACCGCCGCCACTAGCTCCTCATCGGACAGTTTTGACAGTCCGTCCAGTGGGCCGTTGCCGATCAGGTCCGGGGCCCGGGAGCCGGCCACATACAGCACCAGCGGCAGCGGCCCACCGGTCCGCCGCAGTTCCCGAATCACCTCGTACGCCAGCCGCCCGCCCATCGAGTGGCCGAAGAGCGCGTAGGGGCGGTCCGCGGCCTCCGCCACCGCCGCGGCCAGCCCGGCCACGTCGATCCGCGGCTCCTCCGCCAGTCGGTTCTCCCGGCCCGGTAGCTGCACCGCCCGCACCTCCACCTCCGGGCCGAGCGCGGCCGGCCACTGGCGGTAGCAGCTGGCACCGGCCCCGGCCGGAGGTAGACAGAACAGGACCACCGGCGCTGCCGGCTCGGCACGGAAGGTCAGGAACCAGCCGCTCATGCCGGGACCGCCACCGCGTCGTCCCAGCACCATCGGCGGTTGAACCGCGGCGGCGGCAGCGGGGCCCGAGCGCCCGCCTCCGCCGGGGGTGCGGACAGCACCACGTGGGCGTTGGTGCCCCCCACCCCGAACGCGCTCACCCCGGCGATCCGAGGTACGCCCGGCCGGCCGTCCGGCCAGGGCACGGTCTTGGTCGGCACCCGGAAGGGACCGAAGTCGATCTCCGGGTTGGGGTGGGCGAAGTGGAGGTTGGCCGGGACCATCCCGTCCCGTACCACCAGCACCGCCTTGATCAGCCCGGTGATCCCGCAGGCCGCATCCAGGTAGCCCAGGTTGGTCTTCACCGAACCGAGCAGCACCTCGGGGGTGGGATCGGTGTAGACCCGACGCAGCGCCGCCACCTCGATCGCGTCCCCCAACCGGGTGCCGCTGCCGTGCGCCTCGATGAATCCCACGTCGGCCGGGGACAGCTCCGCCACCGCCAACGCCTCCGCTACCGCCGCGGTCTGGCCGTCCACTCCCGGCACGGCGAAGCCGGCCCGGGCGGCGCCGTCGTTGGTGACCGCGAACCCGCGCAGGACCGCGTGGATCCGGTCGCCGGCGGCCAGCGCGTCCTCCAACCGGCGCAGTACCACCGCGGCCGCCCCGCTGGCGAACCCGGACCCCTCCCCAGCGGCGTCGAACGCCCGGCACACCCCGTCCGGGGAGATCAGCGCCTGGTGGGAGTGGGGGTAGCCGGGCAGGTTGACGTTGGTGCCGCCGGCGATCGCCAGATCACACCGGAAGTCAGCCAGGCTCTGGGCGGCCAGGCAGACCGCCACCAGTGAACCGGAGCAGGCGGTCTGCACCGCCACTGCCGGCCCGGTCAGCCCCAGCCGGTACGCCACCTGGGCCGGCAGGTGGTCGGCTGCCTGGTACGGCGCCGGCGGTCGCCCGGCCTGCAACCGCAGGAACTCGTACTGGTTGGCGGAGGCGGCGGTGAACACCCCCACCGGCCCCGGCAGCTCCGCCGGGTCGTAGCCGGTGTCGTGCAGGGCCTCGGTGGCGACCTCCAGAAACATCCGGTGCTGCGGATCGGTCCGGACCGCCTCCTCGACCGTGAACCCGAACCGGTCCGGGTCGAACTCGCACACCCATGGCGTGGACGCACCGGTACTGTCCACCCCGTCGCACAATCGCTGCCAGAGGGTGGCCACGTCGGGTGCGCCCGGGAACCGGCCGGCCATCCCCACGACGGCGATCTCGTCTCCGTTCATCGACCTACCTCGTGTCGCTGCCCACTCCGCTGGGCGGGAATCCGCCCGTCACGCCGCTTCGCCCGGCGCTGCGCCATCCGGTCGGCGGCCCGCGCCAGCGGCGACTCCGCCTGCTCTCCTTCCAGGTGGCGGGTCATCGCCGCCACGGTCGGATGCTCCAGCAACCGCACCAGCGGTACGTCCACTCCGGTCAGCTGCGCCAGCCGGTACTGCAACCGGGCCAGGGTCAGGGAGGTGCCGCCCGCGTCGAAGAAGCTGACCTCCCGCCCCACCGCGGGCAGTCCGAGCACTTCGCACCAGGCCTGGGCCACCAGCGCCTCGGTACCGTCGACCGGCGCCGGCCCGGCCGCGACCGGCGGGGGTGGGGCGGGCAGGGCGTTCACGTCCACTTTGCCGGAGACGGTCAACGGCAGCTCCGGCACCACCAGCACCCGGTGCGGCAGCAACTGGTCGGGCAGCCGTTCCGCCAACCGGGCCCGCAGCCACTCCGGGGTCGGTGGTGGATCGGCCTGCCGGGACGGCTGCGCGTACACGTGCACCTGGGTGGTGCCGCCCGGACCGGGGCGGGCCACCGCGACCGCGCGGGTCACCTGCGGCAGCGCGGTCACGTGCGCCTCGATCTCGGCCAACTCCACGCGGTGACCGTTCACCTTGACCTGCCGGTCGCCCCGGCCGGCGTAGACGAACGTGCCGTCAGGCAGCCGCCGCACGATATCGCCGGTGCGGTAGAGGGTGCCGTCCGGGCCGAACCGAGCCCGGGTCTGCTCCAGGTCCCCCCAGTAGCCCAGCGCCAGGTACGCGCTGCGTACCCCCAGCTCGGCCGGGCCGGATTCGGTCTCCGGCAGGGGGTTTCCGTCCGGGTCCAGCAGCACCGGCTGGTATCCGGCCAGCGGGGTGCCGATCGGGAGCACCTGATCGTCCAGGTCGGGCGGTTCTGTCCCCACCGGCAGGTGCAGTTGGATGGTGAAGGTGGCCTCGGTGGCACCGTAACCGTTGATGAGCCGGCAGTCCGGGGCGAAGTGCCGGCGGGTGAGCGTCAGGTCCTGCCGGGTGGCCGGCTCCCCGCCCAGCAGCACCACCCGCACCGCCGGCAACCGGTACTCCGGTCCGCCGGTGCTGACCAGGTAGTCCACCAGGTACCGGAAGACGGTGGGGGTGGAGTGGTAGATCGTGACCCCCCGCTCGACCACCGCCCGGGCCAGGTACGCCAGCCCGTACCGACGCAGGTCCACCGGCACCACCGCCGCCCCGCTCAGCACCGCCCCGTACAGGTCACTGATCGACATGTCGTAGCTGAACGGGGTGACCAGACTGGTCCGGTCGGCCGGGCTGATCTGCAGGTTGTTGACGTGGTTGGTGATCCCGTGCAGGACGCTGCGGTGGCTGTGGGTCACCCCTTTGGGCCGCCCGGTGGACCCGGAGGTGAACAGCACGTAGGCGGGCTGGTCGGGGGGTACGTCCCGGACGTGCAACGGGGCCGGTGGCAGCGGGTCGAACTCCACCAGCTCCGTGGTGACCGGCAGCGCCTCGACCACCGCGGCCGCCAGCTCCCGGTGTCGGGCGTGGGTGAGGACCACCGACAGCCCGGCCTGAGCGGCCATGGTCCGCAGCCGCTCGACCGGGTAGGTGGGGTCCAGGGGGACGTAGCACCAGCCGGCCGCCAGCCCGCCCAGGATCGCCGCCACCATGTCCGCCCCGTGATCAAGCAGCAGCCCGACCCGCGGCGGGACCGGCGCGGTGCCGGGGAACGGTCGTGGGTGCGGGTCGGCGTCGTGGACCGGGACGTCGGCCAGCCGGGCGGCGATCCCCCCGGCCATCGTGGCCAGCTCGGCGTAGGAGAACTGCCGGTCGGCGGTCACCACCGCCGGGCGGTCAGGGTGCCGCCGGGCGGTGGCGGCGAACGCCGCTCCCAGGGTGGTGTCGTGGTGGGGAAACGGCACGTGCGCCAACTCCGAAGCCTGCCAGGAGGGATCTCCGGACGCTGGCGGGCGTGTCGACACGACACCTCCATCGACAAATTGCGTTGATTCGCTGCGAGACAAAGGACGAGGGTAAGCGGACTTCGCGAAGTATACAAGCCATCGCAGCGGAGTCCATAGATTGCAACTAGACGGAGACAAATGCAAACACGCCAGCCATGCGATTAATTTCAGAACATGGCGTGGATGCACGACAGAGCATGAAATGCCTGGTGCGAGCACTTTTCTTCCCCCGCCCACCGGCATCGGACATTTCGATCGACCAAACGCTCTGTTTCGTCATCGATTCCGGTTTTGACGCGGACCATTTGTCGGAGATTCATCTGTCGACAGCGGACTGATCATCATCCGTAGGTCCATTTTCTGACGCCGTACGACGACTCAGATGAACCATTCAGACCAATTGCGTCGTCCAATCGTCCGCCCCACTCCCCCTCGTCCGGTCAGCCGCCGGTGCCCCGGCCCGCCCGCCGGATGGACCGGAGTGGGGAGCCGGTGGGTGTCCTCCATCCGTTGACGCAAGCGCGTCCGGTGTCTGCCGCCCAGGCGGTACCGGTACGCTTCCTCGCGTGACGGAGGAGGCGACCGACCGGGCAGCCATGAGCCAGGCCGCTGCCCACCTGCCGCTACGGACCCGGGTGGCGACCGCGGTCTCCCGCACCGCGGCGGCGCTGTCCCGCGCCACTGGCCGCGGGGACGGATCGGTGATCGGAGGACGGCTCGGCCTGCTGATCGACCCGGAGCTGCTGAGCCGATTGTCGGCCGG